>ERZ724506.15-NODE-15-length-97587-cov-6.728089_pt1 | contig 97587 bp, 151 predicted proteins | sample MGYA00376039_ERZ724506 | MGnify/ENA primary metagenome ERZ724506 (study PRJEB28724, sample SAMN07190887) | wastewater metagenome | isolation source: effluent of sewage treatment plant in Hong Hong | place: USA: Christiansburg, Virginia | collected 2016-03-01 ... | reverse complement strand
ACGTTAAGAAGCAGTTCTGCATAGGGTACAAGGATAACATGTACGGGGAGTGGACCTGTCTATGCGGCAACTGGCGTACAACGCCCATGGTACAACGGGACATACCGCAGCAGAAGTGCCCAACCTGCAACACTCTACCCTCGGAGTACGCGGAGCTTGCGCTAGAGGACGATGAGCATGGGGTGGTCGGTTCTCCTGACATCATCCTATACCACCGGGGGAAAGGGTTTCTATACCCGGTAGAAGTTAAGTCGATAGAGAGCGAAGCCTTCAAAGCGCTTGTGCGGCCTAAGCCCGACCACGTATTGCAGCTAACCTTCTACTGGTACCTTCTTCGCCGGAGAGACTACAAGGTAGCCAACAAGAGCAGCATCCTGTACGTTACCAAAGGGTTCAACTACAGCCAGCCTTACAAAGAATTTATGATATCCCCGGAAGAAGAGGTAGATCGACTACTACCTTACCTGGAGGAGGCGGCGTCTTTGGTAACAGCCAGGGCGGGCGGCGATATACCGCCTAGGAAGCAATGCAGCTCGATAGACTGTACCACCGCCAAGCAGTGCCCAGTCGCCACGATTTGCTTCAACCTAAAGTAGAGGGTATCATGGAGGAGTCTCTTGCAGTTATAGGTATCGACCCCAGCCTGCGCAGTACAGGAGTGGCGTATAGGGCTAGCAACCAGTCCGTCCGGGCTTCATGCATAGACACCAAGAAATTTTCTGGTATGCCCAGGGTAGCAGAGATACGGAATGTAGTGTCTACCTATGTCATGCAGTACCCGCCCAGCCTAGTTGTAATGGAAGGGTATGCTCTAGGGTTTCGCGGCGCGAGTAACACGCTGTTCGGTTTGGGCGAGCTTGGGGGAGTTCTCAAATTGCTAATCCTAGAGAAAGGCATAGACGTGCTCGTAGTACCGCCCACAAGTTTGAAGTTGTTTGCGGCAGGAAAAGGTAACGCAACAAAAGATGATGTGAAGCTAGCATTGCACAACGAAATAAGCGTATCATTCCCTACCAGCGACCAAAACGACGCCGCTTGGCTTATGTTTATGGGGGAGGCTTACCGTAACAGTCGGTTACTCCCCAGGACCAGGACGCACCATAAACGCAAAGCCATGCTAGGGTGTTCTTTAATAACAGGTTTTTGAACACGATTTCATTTTCCCAGTTTTATTTTCAACTGGATGTTGCAGTAATTTTTTCAATGTTGTACTATTCGGTTATGCGTTTTTCGCGCATTTTTTAATGGTAAACCAGGAGGTTCAAATGGCAATCAAAAAAGCAGCAGCAGCGAAGGCAGCCCCGGCGAAGGCCCCCACCCCCACGTACGAAGTTGGCGATAAGGTCGTCTTCAATGGCTATGGTCCGGACGTTGCCCAGACCGACCAAGTGCTCACCCCCGGCATGGTCTACGAGGTCTCCGACATCGTGGACGATGAGCGTGTCGTCGTCGAAGCGGACAATCCCGACTACAATCCCAAGAAGAAGCAGTCCGAATCCAATCCCAAGCGCATCCTTGCTGACGCGTACTTCGAGGAAGTGTCGCCGGCCCCCGAGGAAGACGAATCCGCCGCCGAAGAAGAAGGTGTCGACGATGACGGCGTGGACGACGAGCCCGAAGAAGTGGACGACGAGCCCGAAGAAGTGGTCGAAGAGAAGAAGCCGGCCCGCTCCGTAGCCGCGAAGACCACCACCACCAAGACCACCACCAAGGCCGCTGCGCCAGCAACCACCAAAGCCGCTCCGGCGACCGCCAAGACCGCTGCCGCCAAACCGGCGGCGAAGACGACTGCGCAAGCCAAGGCCGGCACCAAGGCCGCGACGGCGGCGAAGGCGAAGGCGAAGCCCGCATTGGCCAAGAAGGCTGAGCCGGAAATCGACCCCGACCTGAAGCCGCTTGACCACGAAGACGAGGACATCCTTGCGCTTGTGGCCGAGTCGGAAGACTTGCTTGAACTGGCGCAGGAGCTGGTTGAAGACGCATCGTCCATCGAGTACCGGCTGGGCGGGGTCCTCCACCACATCCGTATCTCCGGTGCGTACAAGACGCTCGACCCTCGGTACGCCGAGAACGGCGGCTTTGCCCTGTACGCGGAAGAGACCCTCAGTTGCGGGTATCGCAAGGCGCGTTATCTCATCAACATCTACCGGGCATTCTGCACGTGCGGTATTGATGGGGCCAAGGTTCAAGAGCTTGGGTGGACCAAGTGCGCCAAGATCGCGGCGGTGATGACCGAGGAGAACGCCGAGGAGTTGGTCGAGCTTGCTTCGTCCCACTCTGTCACGGAGCTGATCGAGAACATCAAGACGAGCTACGTCAAGACTGGCGAAGGCGGCGAGGCTACTCCTCGTACCAAGAAGGTCACGTTCAAGTTCGGTCTGCTCCAGGATGCGGCTACCGGCGTCGAGGAAATCTTGGTGAACACGCAAAAGCGTCTCGGCCTGAAGTCGTTGGCCTTGGTTTTCGAGCACATTGTTATGGAGTGGGCAGCCGAGCATTCGCCCTCGCAGAACAAGGCCGCCCGCCGCGCCGGCAACGCCACTCGCCCGAAAGCCTCAGCAGCCGCCGCAGCTTAACCTGTAGTATCACGAGCTTGGCACAAGCGAAGACCCTTATAGGGCCTTCGCTTTTTTGCGTTATGGAGGAACTATGGTAGCTAGACGTAGCAGGGCCGTACCTGTAGCCCAGCCTACACCAAGAGGCAATGCACTGAATGCCCGTATAACCCTTGAGTACAAGGAGATAGACGAGCTACACAACTACGAATTCAACCCACGCGACAACACCCCTGCAATAGAGTCTGTGGCGAACTCTATACGGCAGTTCGGATTCCTTATCCCGGTAGTAGTCGGGGAGGGTAACGTGATCGCCGCAGGGCATACCCGAGTAGCCGCCGCTAGGCTTCTAGGTATGGAGGAGGTTCCAACAATTCAGGCGACGCACCTTACCACTGAGCAGCTTGACGCGTTCCGCCTGATCGACAACAAGGTAGCGGAGCTTGCGCGGTGGGACTTCGACATGCTCTCCGGGGAGATAGCCAAGATTCAGGGAGCTGGCCTTACCCTTACCGACTTCGGCTGGACTCGGGAGGAGCTTGATTGCATGGCGTCAGTAGTAGCAGATGACTGCCTAAGCGTCGATAGTCTCCTCTCCGACCAGGAAAGGGACAGGGTGAGAGGTATGGTAAGACGGGCTCCCGCCACGGCACGATTTGTACTCGGGGAGGTAGTGTTTTTCATCAGCGCTTCCGATTACCGTAGATGGGTTGATGGCCTGCGAGTACGCCACGACTACAACGAGACCGAGATTATCGCCTCGTTGAAAGCAAGCCTAGGTATCGTAGAGGAACAAGTGCAGGCGACTATACGAGTGCAGAGGGGCCGCAGGCCGGCGTAGTATCGTTGCACACGATTTCAAAAGGAGTAAGAGCATGGACGATATGGAGTACAGAGTAGTTAGTGGCGACACGGTTGAAACCTTGTCGTTCGAGGTTAATGCCGCTATCCAAAAAGGGTGGGAGCCCAATGGGGGTGTGGCGGTGGTACCTACCGGCGAGGGGTTTTGTACTTTCTATCAGGCCATGATAAGGTTCCCTATCTGGAATGACCATTCGGACGAGGAAGTGTGATGGCGGTCATAAACACCAAGGTCTCTAAGCTACACGAAGACCCGTCAAACCCCCGCAAACCCGATCAGGCTAGGCTAGGGCTTCTAAGGCTCTCCCTAGCCAAGCTAGGTTTCTGCATGCCCATGTACGCCACCAAGAATGGGATGCTACTCTCCGGACATCAGCGCCTCACTGTATCGAAGCAGTTGGGTATTACGTCCGTCCCGGTAGTAACTGTCGATGTCAAGGCTAAGGACTTGGTAGGTATCAACATCCTGTTCAACAGGGCTACCAATGATTTCACTGCCTTTGACACCGGCAGTAACAGCCAAGGGAAACTCAGCTTGGAAGAGGTCATTGCATCCGCCGAGCTTCTACCTGACTTCTCGGGGGAGGACTGGTTTGCTCTAGGCTGTAGCGAGCAGGACATTTCTTCGATTGGTTCCGAGCTAGCCCACCTGTACGACAAGAAAGCGTGTGTACTTGCGGAGTCGGTACGCGCCATGAAGATACGCATACCGATAGTAGTGTCGGCGAGCGGTCAAGTCATAAATGGCATTCATCGGCTGTTCGCCGCCAAGGAAGCCGGGGAGCGTACGTGGCCTATCATCACGGTACCGGACGAGTATGCAGCGGTAGCCCTGAACTTCCTCAACTACCTGAGCATGGACTTCCATGTAGATGATGACTTCGCTAGGCTGATGCGCTACTCAGCGTACCGTCGCCCGCAGAACAACCGAGGCAATGTGCCGAAGGCGTACAGGTTTTGGGCGAGCGGTAACAAGACTCTCCTCGACCGGGACACCTACAGCCCTACCTTCTGGCAGAGGTTCAGGGAACTGCATGGGGTATCCTTGCTGGACTTCGGGGCCGGCCTGTGCAAGGTCAAGCCGTTCGTTGAGGAGCGGGGGTTCTCTTGCTCAGAGTTCGAGCCTTACCGCATAGACCCGGAGTCTTCGGTGTCGGTACCGGATACGGACTACTCCATACTGCAGGCAAAAAAGTTCCTTGACGAGATTGCTGACGGTCGGGAGTTCTCTTCTATCTTCCTCGCTTCGGTATTGAACAGCGTACCCTTCCCCAAGGACAGGATGGTGGTACTAGCCATAGTCAATGCGCTGTCTTCCAAAGATACCTGTGTGTATGGTACGTGCCGGGACATCTCTGATTTCAACTACGAGTATGGCGGTATCCGCAACGCCAACTTCTTCGTGTTCGACTCGGAGCCAGGGGTACGCTTGGGGGATGTCATGCGTAACCCCAAGGTGCAGAAGTTTCACACCAAGGAAGAGGCTGACGCCATGTTCGTTCGCCTATGGGATTCCAGGGACTACTGGCCGGGCGGTAACGTGTTCTACTTCAAGTTGTCCAACCCAAAGGGAGTGAACGACAAGGTGCTATCGGCAGCGATTGCACTCGAATTCAATCTACCTTATGGCCCATCCGATAAGTACCCTGAAGGTACCACCATGGACTTAGTAGAGTACGCCAAGGCCGCATTTAGCCGCAGACTAGGCAGGGCGCTACCGTAGTAGTGGAAATCGTTTTCGATTGGTGGCATACTATCGGTTATCCGCCAATAACAAGGAAATACCGTGACAATCATAGACTCTCGCCATTACCCGAGCAACCCGGAAATGTTTGTATTCGACGACGAGGTTAGCCGTATCTTCCCTGACATGGCTAGGCGCAGCATACCGATGTACTCTGAGGTACATCGCTTGCACGCGTCCATGATCTTCAACTACCGGCCGTGCTCCATATATGAGCCCATGCGGGTGTGCGACATAGGGGCATCTCGCGGGGAGTTCTTCGTAGAGATGTGCAGGCAATGCTCGCTCGACCCCAGCATAGGGGCGGGGTATCTCTCGTTCGTGGCCATAGATTCCTCGGAGCCTATGCTGGCCCTACTCTCCGGAGACATGCCGTGGGTAACTACGATATGCTCTGACGCCTTGTCGTTGCCGGAGCTAGGCGAGCCGGCCGATGTGATAAGCATGCTCTACCTTCTCCAGTTCATCAAGGATGGGCATGACAAGCTGTCAGTCCTGCAATGGGCCTATCGCAATCTGAAACCGGGAGGGATGCTGATTCTCGGGCAGAAGGAGAACCCGACCAAGACATACGCTGAGTCTTTCTACAAGCTGTACTATGAGTTCCGGCGCAGGAACGGCTACACACACGAAGAGATAGAGGCGAAGAACAAAGCTTTGGCCGGCTCTATGTGGCCGGACAGAGCAGCCTGGACCGAGGACCAGTGCTACCGGGCCGGGTTTATCGACTACACGGAAACTACTAGGTGGTTGCAGTTCTCCACCAGTATATGCACCAAGGGGGTAGTGTAGTATGGACAAGGATGGCGACAAGCCTGTAGGTAAAAGGATATCCAGAAGAAGCCGACCAGCAGGGTTTGCTTTTGGTAGTTCCCGCTTGGCCGAATCCACTGCTACAGAGGGCGGTGGTATGGTGGATATAAACACCCATGTAGAGTCGGCGGCAGTACGCCCGGTCGCTGTCATCCCTACGCCCCCGCCCAGCAATAACCCGGACGTGGCCCCTCCTACTATGGAGGAGTTCAGCCCAGCCGGCCGTATGGAGCAAGTGCGCCGCAGGGCCGGGGCGTATGCCAAGGAATATCGCTTAGGTCTTCTGCACAGGTTGATAATGCGCAGAGTACCTATGGACGAGATTGCGGAGCAGCTAGGCATCTCCCTGTCACAGGTCTATAGGGACAGAGAGGAGCTTAGCACTAAGCTACGCGCTGAGGCCAGGGGGCTCGATATCAACGAGCTTATAGGGGAGAGCACAGCCTTCTACGATGAGGCTGCCGCTATGGCCCTGCGCGCCGCCAGTTCGGCGGAAGTGCCCCTACCTATCCGGTTGGCAGCTATCCGTACTGGCCTCGCCGCTCGCAACGATAAGCACCGCTTCTACGAAACTGCCGGTGTGTATAACGTACTGCAATACCGCAGGGCAGCGGATGGTTCTGGCGTAAGCGATGTCAGGCAGCTCATGCTGCAGGCCGAGCGTATCCTGTCCGGAGAGTCTTCTGATTTCAGTACGCCTGCCAACACAGGTGATACCGAGGAGATAGAGCTGTGATAGCTCCGGTTCGCAGGGTAAGGCGAGGAAGGCGTAGCACTCCAGGGGCGGCTGCTGGGGCGAGCCTGCAGGCTCAGGCTCTCGTACGTCAAGCCTGGGAGATGGTGGAAAACTGCGAGAATAGAATGTTCGCAGAGATGTACGCTACCGCCCTGGAGAGGAAGGTATATACCGGGGACTCCCATCTATTCAACTTCATGAAAAGGCTGGACCATCCCCCAGTAAGCATAGAGGAGTTCATAGACGGCGAAGAGTATCTTGGTGCTACCGATATCACCCTATGGCCCGAGGTACGCAGGGCGGTAATCGACATCAACAAGGACTGGTGGAAGGGACCTAGGAGGGCGGAGGAATGCTCTGTACACGAAGCTCTGTTATGCGGAAGTACAGCGTCAGGGAAGAGTGAGATAGCAAAAATTACCACCCTCTACCACATGCACCTACTGTCCTGTATAGACAACCCGCAGGCTTTGTACGGGTTGCCTAGCACCACCTCTATCGTCTTCGTAATACTGGCAGCAAAACCGCACGTCACCAAGAAAGTGCTATACACTCCGCTTCGCAAGATGGTGGAGACCATACCCTATTTTCAGAAGCATCTCAAGCCCGATAGGTTGGTGGAGTCCGAGATGATCTTTGCTGAGAAAAATATACGTGTAGTCCCTGGAGGAGCTGACGCAGATACCGTGCTGGGTGAAGCCATCATAGGTGGAATACTGGATGAAGTGAACTTCATGCACATCGTCCTGAAGTCAAAGAAGGCCGAAGTATCTACAGGTCGGGCTGGAGTCTACGATCAAGCGAAGTCTATCCACAGTACCGTGACAAGGCGCAAGAAAGGGCGCTTTATCAGCCAGGGGCCGCTGATCGGGGTAGTATGTACGTCATCCTCTACCCGCTACAGTGGAGACTTCACGGACATACGTAAGAAGGCTGTTATAGCCAATAACGAGACAGGGGTGTACGTCTATGATCGGCCGCAGTACGAAGTATGGCCGCAGGATAGGTACTGTGGCGAGAAGTTTCGTGTCTTGGTCGGTAATGATACGGTCGGCCAGACTAGGATTATGGAGCCGGGGGAGAAAGAAAGAAGAGGCACTAGGGTACTGCGAATACCGATAGAGTATCTAGCGGACTTCCAGAGCGACATATACTCTGCTTTGCGGGACGTTTGCGGCATATCAACCAGCTCGCTTAATCCGTTCTTCCGTCGCAGATTCAAGATTCAAGAAGCCTGTATCCGAGGAGAAGAGGCAGGGTTGCGGTCGTTCCTAGAGAAGGACAACGTTATCCTTGGCGTGGACGACATGCCTATGCTCCTGCCCGGCCATTACTGCACCAACCCAAGCAAGCCTCGCTATGTCCATATCGACCTATCTATCAACGGGGACAGGTGCGGCTTGGCAATGGTGCGGTATGACGGCCTGCAAAAGATGATACGCAGCAACGGGGTGGAAGAGTCTCTGCCCAAAGTATCAGTAGAGCTTGCATGCTCCATAGAGCCAGACGCCAACAACGAGATACAGTTCTCTGAGATACGTACCTGGGTCAAGCAACTCAGGGACAAGTATGGCTACCCCATCAAGGCGGTTACGTACGACGGTACGTTCTCGGTGGAGTCTATACAGCAGTGGAAGAAGCAAGGGATGAAGACCGGGCACCTGTCGGTTGACAGAACTTCTACTCCATACAAGCAGCTCCGGGACGCTGTGTACGACGGCAGAGTAGAGATGTTCGAGCAGGAGATACTTCTGTCGGAGATGTTCAACCTTGAGTACGACTCCATAAAGGATAAGATAGACCACCCTGTAGGGCAGAGCAAAGACGTAGCCGACGCAGTATGCGGTGCGTACTCCAGTCTTCTCCTACGTAGGTCTTCATGGCGTAACGTAGAAGAGGCTAGTATGGCCGGAGGAGCTGGGCGAGTAGAGTACGATGACAGGGTAGAGTACGAGCGCAGACTGTAGGTTGCAGGTTGCTATCTGTTATAGGATAATGCGTTTTTGATAAGAAAGGGTACCTATGGACTATACATTTACGGATATGAGCACCGAGGACATTCTGTGGATTTGCCAGCTTTGGTTCTTCTGGGTAGTGGCATTCAAGACATTCGATGACTATCGGAACGTACTGGCAGCCTCTAGTGCCCTATCTGCCAAACTCGGGTGGAGCTTTGTTGGGTATGTCTGGTTGGTGCTGGCCATGCTGGTCGCCGTTCCTATCCTGAACCTGGTTCATGCCCCATACTCGCTGGCTACCAAGGGCCTGAAGTTTTTCTTGCTTACCCCGCAAGAGGAGGCCATACGGGACATCCTGTCCGCTTTCCCGCGTGATTGAAATCAAGTTCAAAAAGGAACCAAGATGAGACCTGTTTTTGTGTTTGGGTCAAACAAAGCTGGCCGGCATGGGGCGGGCGCTGCTCTTGAGGCGAAAGAAAGTTACGGGGCCAAGTACGGTGTTGGGGAAGGGAAGACCGGCAACGCGTACGCTATCCCTACAAAAGACGAGAACCTGAAAGTCTTGTCGCTGCAGGAGATAGCGAACAGCGTCCATACTTTTCTGGAGTATGCTCGCAACCACCCCGACCTTACTTTCAAGGTAACTGAAATAGGATGTGGTTTGGCGGGCTATTCCCCCGAGGAAATCGCCCCGATATTTTGGGGCGCTCCAAGCAACTGTCTATTCACCCACAGATGGCAGCGCATCCTGGAAGAAGTAGGGTTCTCTCAGACGTACGAGGAGGAGTAAAATGGGTGAATGCAAAGTAGGGTACTACAGTCGCAAAGCTCACGAGCTGGGTGACTCCATGACTGACTGGGTTGGCTCAGGGGCTGTTATATACAAAACACCCTCGGGAGAGGAGGTAATGGTAACTGCCGTGTATGCCAACAAAGAAAGAGGCGACAGCCAGTACAAGTGGGCTGACGCGGTATATGTAGGCCCTGTAACCGAATGGGTGATGGAGGTTCCGCGAGCCTTCAGAAGGGCAGTACGTGGGCGCTAATAAACCAGAGACAGGGCATCTAGGTACGCGCATAAACGGTAACGGGGTAGCCGCTCAAGTAACCGACGAACGCGCCCATTTCTATCTGTGCAAGAGTTGCGGGCAGGCGGTAGATATGCGTGACCTGGGCCAAGTATTGCATCATGAAAGCGTAGGGCATTCTCCCCTGCTGCTTAACTCCTAGCTTACAGTAAGAAGACAGTAGAAATGCTTCGTAGACTAGAATCTCCTGAGTGGAAAGTAATGGTACGCGCGCTTACCGATGATGATATGACAGCGTATGACTTAGCCAAGGTGGTCGGGCTAACAGTAGGTTGTGTGCGTAGATACTTAGCGGAAGCCAAAGCGGAGGGTTTGATATACATAGCAGGGTGGTATCGCGCCTCCGCTAGAGGGCTAGGGCAGTATATGCCAAGGTACCGATACGGCAACAAGACTGACAGACCTAGACCCTCGCCGGTAAGCGGGGCCACTAGGCAGAAGGTCTACAAAAGAAAATTACACCTACGAAGGCTGGAGAGAGCACTGTGTCGAGCCGCGTATGGTAACGGTAGAAGGGTATAGTACATCTGGTGGAGGGGTAAATGTACGCTATATTCGTAGTGCAGAGCAATGGGTTGTTGGTGCTAAAGAAAAGAACAGAAGACTACGACATAGCAAGTGACTACTTCACTAGACTTAGAAAACGAGAGGTTTGCAAGGAAATTCGATTCATGAAAGTGGAGGAATCTGGTTACGTACTTCTGAAATACGCCACTAAAACCAAGTCATAAGGAGAACTATGAGTAAGAGATACTTGATAGATACTGCCCCCAGCACGTCCGGGTTGGCATGCTTAGCGGTAGGCTGGTTAGCCTTGCCGCTTTTTATTTTGTGGGGGCCTTATGGGTGTGCCACGCCCTGTCCTCTATTTTGGAAAAGGAGAAAAAGGTATGATCCCTGTAGTAGATACAAGCAACTTGGTGGACGATACCGGATCGCTGATACCGTTCGGGGCCAAGGCTCCACTGTCGTTCCATGAGCTTGTCCGCCTAGTGGAGTCCGGAGTTATCGAGAACGCCGCTATCGGTCAGGTCAACGGTGCTTCTATTGACTTGCGCCTCGGCCGGAAGCTCCTGATTGAGGGGAGGAGCGAAGGGTACAAATACCCAGGACACCCCGATGTTGTGTCCCTCAAGAATAGGGATTCGCTCAAAACCGTCGAGCATGATCTACTGCACGATGGCCCGTACATCTTGAAGCCCGGCGAGTTCATCCTTGCTTCTACGGTAGAAGTGTTCCACCTACCCAACGACATTGTTGGCTTGCTGCAGATTGTCAGCTCCGCAGCCAGGGTAGGATGCGCTCACCTCAACGCCGGCCTATGCTCTCCGTTGTGGAACGGTTCCTCTCTCACCTTGGAGCTTAGGAACATGACCACGTACCATTACCTGAAGTTGGAGTACGGCATAACTATCGGGCAGATAGTCCTGTTCAATTGCTACCCCGTACCGGAGCGCGGAGGGTACCGCCAACGCGGCAGTTACAACAACGACAAGACGGTATCCGGTGCAAAGAAACCTGTAGTACAACCGCAAGAAGGAGAAACTGATGGAAATTGAATTCATGTTCACTAACCCCAGTGCCGCCGAGGCATATAAAGGGGAGTTGACCAGGGGCAGCGAAGGCTCTGCCGGTATTGACTTGCGGTATGTGGGGAATACCACCATATATCTCGCACCGAACGCGCCACCAGTAAGGCTTCACACAGGCGTTCGTGTCAATATGACAAGTGCCAAGAACATGTGTGCCCTTGCTCTGCCGCGCTCCGGACTGGGCCATGATGAAGGGTTCTTCCTTGGCAATACCGTCGGCCTGATCGACAACGATTACCAGGGCGAGGTGCTTCTTAGCTGCGCATGCCGGGGAAAGACCTCGATCATCATCCCCTACGGGCACCGTATAGCCCAGCTTGTGTTCGTTCCGTTCCTCCTGCCTAGACTGCGGATGGTGGACGGGGAGTTTTCCAACAGTACGGAAAGGGGTAGCGGCGGATTCGGTAGCACCGGCAGAACCTGACGCATACTGGCACAGCTTAGCCTTTACCAGCGCCCGTTACTGGGTGCTGGCACAAGCTGCACCATACTGGCACACACCCACCCCTATTACGTAGTGGTAGTGCAGTCTGGTACTGCTGGGGCCGGGCGAGGCTGGAGTGCCGAGGACTGAGTGAATGGTGTTCTGCGGTAGGTGTCGGTGGTCGCCCCCATAGGTGAGGGTTGCAGGAGGCAAAGTGATGCAGTATTCGCGGCGCGCGTCACAAGTACACAGTATTGCACTCGATTTCATTCTGGGTTTGACTATGGATACGTGAAGCGGTAGAATGTCGGCAGTAGGTAGAGAAGGGGCCAGCCTCTAGGCGCGGCCTTTCCGGGGGGTTCGTGGCGCGAACCGTTTGGTTGGCCCCTTCTGTACTTACTACACCTGGGAGATACCATGGATATACCGTTTGTGGAGGAAAGCTGCACATTCACTTTCCAAGGCACTGAATACACTGCGGGCGGGGCGGTGATTACTGAGGACAGGATTATCGCTTACCCTGCGGATGGCGGCATACTTCAGGACTGTCACGGCAACACCATCGGCCGGTGGGAAGAACTCAGTTCCAGGCCCGCCGTGTTCTTCGGTCATCATAGCTGGATGGGCAGCCGGTACTACTACATGCGTGCTTACCTGCCGGGCGGTCGCCAGTATTCCCTGCGCGGGTTCGGCGTCGGTATGATAGCCAGGGGCCGCAGAATCAAGCGCTAGCCTGTCACTAGCAGGTAAAGCAGTGACCGGGTACAATATGAACTCGATTACAAAACACGCGAGGAAAACTATGCGGATACGGTACCAAGTGCTAGAGACTCGGTTCGAGTATGTGGGCGACGAGCTTGAAGAAGTTAATCCAGACGACTACCCAGAAGTTGTGGAGGAAGGGGAGTTCGACTCCCTGGTCGCCCTTCTACGTAAAGGTGCGCAGGAGTATGGTGTCTGCCCCAACGGGGCCTTCGAGCCCACTGCGTTCGAGTCCTCCTTCCCCATCGAGGACCGTGATTACTTCGAGAAGGGTATCCACAAATACTACTCGCTGTATTTCCCGGACCTGAGCAATAGAAACCGGCACCGGGCCAACAACATCCTGCGCCGGCTATACCGCATGCCTCCGCTGCCTTACCAACCAACCCCCTGAAGGAGTACACATGATTAAATCCCTGGAAGAGTTCCTTGCCGAGCAAGAGCAGTCCCTGGAAATCCACAAGCTCAAGCTGCGTATTGCGGCGGCGCTCCCTGAAGGCTGCATAGCGGCGAATATACATGGTTATGGTTCGCAAACGCAGCGCACGTCCGTGCATTATCGCGCCCAGTCGCTGATCGACGCCATCGCACTCTACGAAAGTATGAAGAGTATCACGGTGCCTTATGCCGAGTATCGCGGCGGGTACTCCGTGTCCGTTCTACCCTACCTCGGCCTGGACGCTCGCGGTAAGGAGATACCGGAAGATCAGGTACAGTGCATATTCTACGACAGCAGTCCGTACCTTGAGGTGGAGTGGATCGGGCCCGGCAACTTTACCAATACGTTGACCTTCTTCGTGTCGGTGCACACCACGCAATCCAGCCATGCTGTTAAGGCGACCAGTATCAATGTCAAGGTCTGCATTCAGCTCGCCGAGCCGGCCGTGAAGGCCCGTAAAGTACCTGTCATTGACGGCGACACCAGACGCAAGCACGCCCCTAGGCGCACCGAGTATTACCCTGATCCTGGCCAAGACAGGACGATTAACTGGTATGCAGGAGGCCCTGAGTCGGAAAACATCAAGGCATCTCTCTTCTGGGCCACCGACCGCAGCTTTACCGCTGCCATGGATAGCCTTCTCTCCACCACAGTCTGAGGGGTCTAGTATATGCCCCCTTCCCTGTTTTGGCTTCTCGTTTTCTTGGCTATCCTGGACACTATCGGTAGGATGAACTGGAGGTAGTATATGTTCGACAAAGAAGAGTGGAAGATCGTACCGGCGGATGCGCCGGAGAAGTATGCTGGCGCCATCGACAACAGCGTGTCAGTGTACCTCAACAGCGGTGAAGGGTACGACGTACTTATCGTGGTGCCCTCTGACCTGTTCTCCTACCTGCACAAGCACCTTCTCTACTCTGTGGAGGAAATGAGACTGTACCCTCTCCGGTTGTTTCTGGATCAGATCAGCAACACCCACGGCTTCGTATTCGGGATTACTGGCGGTAGGACAGGGGAGTCAGTGTATCTATGGCAGTACCCTTCCTTGCCTACGTGGGCTAGAAAAAGGTAGAGCTGTAGGTTGCAGGTAGCAAGCTGGGCAGGTACAATGTCTCCAGTTGCACACGATTTCATTCCTTACAGGAGAAAGCGCATGAATGGGTATATCTGTTTTTACCGGGGCAAAAAGATCGAGGTGGTAGCTGACACCTTGCTCCAGGCCAGGGACAAGGCTGCTTTGCAGTTCAAAGCGAAGAAGCCTTACGAGGTAACGGTGGTTTTGGCCGAGAAGGACGGGGTACCTGTTACCCACTCTACGGCCAGCCTGTAGTCTTAACTCCATTCCGTATAGGAGAGGTGTAATGAGAAAGCAATTTACTGGCGAGTACGTCACCCATACTGTTTCGCCGGGCAGGAAACAATACGGCACCCTGGAAGACGTGGTAGGGAAACTGGCCTTGTTCCAGGTCGACCTGTACGACGGCTACGACGATGGCGGGTGCTACTGGGGGACGGGGTTGTTGGCCCTGTATTGTGCGAGGGATGGCGGTGATAACTACCGGCATTTCGCCCGCGCTCAGTCTCGTGAAGAAGCCCGGATGGTTATGGGTATCCCGCAGAGCATGCTGAAAAAGGCTACGTCCAAGCAGGACCGTAGCTACCTGGGTACTCTGGCGCGGCGGTACATCTTCCGCCCTTATGGCTGGAAGGTTCGCCCGTTCTTCACCCTCTGCATGTACGACAGGCCGGGAGAATACCGCCACGTAGGGTATTCGCTGTCGATGGGGCGCAAGGTACTGTTCCACGGTACTGATTTCGTTCGGCCCGCATGCTACCTAGCTGACAACTTGCATACCATGGAAAGCCTTATGGGGTTCCTTTGCCTGCGGGATGGGGATGTCGAGGATGAATACTTCGACAAATACACTGCCGATCAGCTAGAGTTTCGTGACACGCACGCCGAGGCGCTGGGCATTTACGTCACCGATATGGTGAATGATAAGGAAGGGAAGATATGATTATCGAACTCTGCCCTAACGCTATAGCAATACGCCGGGAGGTCTCTGATCCCAAGTACCGTACCGACAGCACCTTTCTGTACAACGTCAAAAAAGAACTGAATCGCCGGTTTGGCATGGACCTCATCAAGAAGCTGGCCTATAAAGACGGCCATCTGGTGAGCGACTTCATGTACTATCTGCGGGACCGCAAGTGGAATTGGTGTGCTTGGGACTCGCAGTATGCTATACGTCAGGCTTGCACCGTGTTCAACGACGGCGACGAAGTACGCCTTGACATACAGAAGTGGGATAACCCCTAGGAGAAGTGCCATGGTTCCACAAGTAAAGGTGTTCACAAGAGAGAATCCGTGTAGTAAAGTCGACATTTGGAACTGTTTCCGCAGGAACACCCGGTTTGTGCGGGTTCAGGTGGCAGTGGCCAAGTCTCTCATCGGAGCTAATGTGCCGAGGGACATGATAGTTCGTGGTCGGTTGGAGAAGATCGTGGACGGTTCTACGGAATACTACGAGCTTACGCTGTCCGGGGCTGAATGGCTGCGTGAAGGCATGCGGCGGTACCTGCACAACCATCCTGAGGCCAGGGAGCAGGCCAATTTCCTCCCCCGTTCGTGGTAGTTGCAGGCGGACGGCTGCTAGGCTATACTAGCATCTCTTCATCACATACAGGGGAATACATATGAAATACGAAAGCCATTCGGTATTTAGCTGGAACGACATGGAGCGGTACGGCTTCAACTACTTGACCGGCGAGGCTTGCGCCTACGGGTTCCGTGGTTTGATCGACTTGTCGGCTGAAGGCAAGGACGCTATCATGTCTTTCCTCGGGCTGCCGCCCGATACGCCCATGCGCGAAAACTGGAATAGCATGGTCGGTGATAAGCCGGCCGTGGCCAGCATCATGCTCCCGCGCGAAGTCCTGGCTACGCTAGCCAAGTTTGTTCTCCTTCACGTGCATGAGGCTGACATCGTTGTGGAGTACAAAGGAGGCATCTACGGCTACTCTGCCAACGACCCTCGTGCCAACCAGGACAACCTGAATTTCCTCCGGAAAGATATGGAGGCCGTCGTGCTGTACAACCCGCGTTTGCCGCGCACCCAAGGTGGCAGGAACGTCCATTCCTTCACCGGGCGCGTGGAATAAGGAGGTAGCCTATGGCTGCGGAATACAAAAACCTGCCGGAGGACCTGAAAGACCTGGAGGGTCTCCGGCTGCATGACTTGATTGCCAAGATCGCCCGAGCACCGTACGCGGAAGTGATACGGGTATTGCATGCGGTGGAGCTAGTCTCTTGGTTTGTGAGCGGCACGGTAGACGAAGTGGTCAATGAGCCCTATTCTCTGACCAAAGCCAGCCGCCACAACCACGCTCAGTGCGAGGCGGCATTCACCAAGCTGGAGAAGATGCTCGTGAAAGCTGAGGGAGAGAACCACTCTCTCGTCACCCTGCGCAGAATCAAATGATACATCGCACCCGCCCGCGTCTTTTGAAATCGGTTGCAGTATCGCTGACTGTAGACGCGGTAGTAGTCGAGGGCCGTGTAAGCCAGGAGGATTTGTTGGCGTGGCTACAAGAGTCCGTGGATAGGTACCACGAGTTTCGTGCCGGGTTCGTCGGTATTGAAGCGCATGCCAGGATGAAGAAACCGAAGCTGACGCTTGCAGGCCGATTGACTTATCGGCATAATGGCGACATCGCTTAACGCAGCACCCGCAGCACCCGCAGTTAGTTAGCAAGGAACAGCAGTATGTGGGCCTTGCAGGCAGGCAGTCCATACCGTACAATGCAATTTTTCAACGAAGGAGGTTCACCATGAATACTACCACCCGCAACACCGCCCGCGCCAATGCTTCCAATCCCGCCGCCGCTGCCGCCGCTACGGATACCGACAAGCCCGCTGTCCGCCACGCCGCCAAGTTCCTGCCCGGCTCCGGCAGCCTCGGTGACAACCTGGAATACTCCTTGACCGACAAGGGTATTCTCACCCTCACCATCGACCTGAATGATGAGCAAGGCGTGTCGAGTTCCGGCAAGTCCCGGATCGTGGCCACCACCGGCGGCAATCAGCAGGTGCCGGGCAGCAATATCACGGTCGGCATCAACGCCTACCGCAAGCTGCCGAAGTCCGAATGGCCCGAAGGCGTGAAGTAACAAGTTTGCCGCGCGGTGCCGGGTAGAGAGTAACCCGCCGCCGCTGCGGCTTCCATGGGCTAGATAGCGCGGAAGGAGGTAATCATGTTCGCTGACGATATCGCTGACTTTAGCACTATGGCAGTTTGTGAGTGTACGTATGACCTAGTGGACCTCTGGACCGATCTGGACGTGATTTTGCGGAGGACGTTTTCTCTCTGCGCCCGGCTACGCGCTGCCAAAACTAGCCCTTCGCCGACTACCCGCCCCCGCTGGGCGGTAGTCATTCCTAGAGCCACCTATAGGCCCCGACGGCTACCTGACAGCTATGGTTAGCTACGCTGTTCTTGAGCCTAACAACACATAACCTAGTAGGTTGGCGCATGAGTCTAGGGTACGCTCCTGGTTTGGGCATGTGCATTGTAGTAGGGCATAGAGGTTGTACCCTGCCCGCTACCGGCCGCACTGTAGCAGCATCAATGGGCCACCTACCCATCCCACGAATAGGCGAGTCGGTGAGAGGCCGACCGTTCCTCCTCTGCCCGGAATTCTGGCAGAGGTTATGGGCCAAGTATGGCCAGCAAGATGCACCAACGTGCGCTTCTCCGGGCGCACACCTCTGGTTGGCGACCGTAAGACGGCGCTCTGGAGGTTACACGGGGAAGGGGGCCTTAGTGCCCCCTTTTTATTGCCACTGAGGAGAGCAGCATGGCTATCGAGTGCTACAATACCAAGTGCAAGAACCACTCCTGCCACGACGGAGACCCGACCAGCGAAGGCCCGTTCTGCGATATGCCCGAGTGTCGGTTCGAGCCCTTGGTGCCCGCGCCCTACACCGAGGAGGAGCTGGAGTACGATAGCCCGTACAGGGTACCATCTGACGATTGCAGGTAGGGCGGTGGGGCAGTACAATACAGTCTTGGTTGATTGCACACGATTTCATTCCTTATAGGAGAAATGTCATGAGTGTCACCTTTTTCATGCCGCAGGCCCCGACTGAGCAGTACGTTCCCTACGCTGACGACCCCACCTTCGTGGACACGCGGCCGGTGTTCCCCTTCACGGACATGAACCTGTCCAACAGCAACGCGGCGGCTGTCTTGGCGGTGATCGCCCCCTTCTCCGACCTGGATTCGCTTTGCGGGAGCTGGGACGGGTTGCTTCTCGATCAGGTTATCCAGAACACCCTGGTAGCCTTGAATATGCGGGTAGAGGAGCTGGTAACTCCTACCGTGGTCGATGGTAACTTCATCTTCTGCGGCCGGGACAAGGATTACGTGGAGCGCAGGCTTCATGAGATGCTATACCTGCTCACCACCGCCAAGAGGTACGGGTACACGGTGTCCTACGGCTAGGGACGACATATGTGGGGGTAGCAGGTAGCCGCCTGCTCTCCTATACTAGAGTCTCTTCGATACACCCATACAGGAGGTTTCCATGATCGACAAAGACAGCGCAGTGCTCCTCGGCGACAAACGCGGCACCACTCTCCAGACGGTGACTTTGCGCAATAGCAAAGGGGCTCCTCTGTACTGCCGGGTCAACGGAAAATGCAAGACGTGGAAGACGCGCCCGGACGAGTTTCGGCTCCCGGTGAAGCACGGGCTGTACACCCACTTTTACATCGACAAGGGCAATGCTGCGGAATGGGAGGTTGCATGAGCACCTGGGTTTTTACCGTAGAGATTCGCGGCGAGGGTGACACAGCCGAGTCGGCATGGCTAGACGCTGTAGCCGCTCTCGGCGCAGACCCCGGAGACCCGCTAACTGCAGAAGAGGAGGCAGCTGATGGGCACGAAGACTAACCTGCGAGTCTTGAAGGAAATTCTCCCCGGCATCACCGGAGGGGAGTGGGAGTGGACTATCTCGGCGGATAGCACGTTCTCTGTGTACGGCAATACGCAGCGGGAAAGTATGGCTGATGCCGACTTGGTGGCCCACGGTATACGGGAGATGGACGACGCTGAGTTCATCGTTCTGGCCAGCAGATGTATAGCCCCTCTGTTACAGGCGGCGGAAGCTCTGCCGAAACTCATCGAGCTTGTACTGGACATGGGGCACACCATTCGCCACGCGGACGACGGCGGTAATTGGTCGGAATACTGGACAAATGACGCGGATGGTGTTGGCGAGTACGTCCCGGATGATCGGTTTGCTGCCGCGCAGGCGGCTTTGAATCTGCTTCAGGGGGAGGGTGTATGAGCAATTGTGTTGATCTTTCGGTAGCCAAGACCTTGCGCCGTGGGGATGTCCTGTACCACAACATCCTGGCTTTTGACAGGGAAGACGGCACCAAGTACCCGGCGACCTGTCGCGTAGCGGGTAAGGTTCGTGAGCTTCCGGAGGGCAACCCTGAGAGGTTCGCCATCCCGGTTGTGCGCGGGTACGGCGACAAGGCTCGTACCCTGCTTACTTGGATGAGCCGCGACTTGTGGCGCACTACCCCGGAGTTTGTACGCCCGGTGCGTAGGGTACGCGCGGTTCTGGCGGTAGATTCCAGCGACGATCAGGAGCCTGCCGTAGTTGTCGCGCGTCCGCGTCGGCGGCGTCCGCCACAGTAGCAACAGGCCAGCAAGCGCACAGAATCGACGCAGGCGGCGTTATTTCCGGTCAGGGTAGGGTAAGGTATAGGCCAGCCGGGGAAGCGCCACCAGCGAGCGCAGCGCAAGCCTCAAGGTGAAGTTGCAGGCCAGCTAGTGTAGAGATATACTAGCCTTTTCCATACAGGAGGAAATACATGACACCCCAATTTGCACACGATTGCACCGCCTGCATTTTCCTCGGAACCAATACGCTTCCCGATTCCGAGGTAGCGTGGTTCCCCAGGGTTGCCGACCTCTACTTCTGCGACCAGGGCGGTTTTCTCCCCACCGTGATCGCCCGGTACGGAAACAACGGCCCTGATTACTCGTCCGGGCTGGCGTTTCGTAGCAACCCGCATTTGCGGCGCGCTGTCGCTCTGGCCACCGAGCGTGGTCTTCTCAACACCAACGTGGAGTATTAGGGCATGCCACTCAAAGAGAGGCTCCCTGAGCCCGCACGTACTATCATCTCTGCATTCCCGGATGCTACCCCTGACACCATCGCCCTGATTTCCGGGATGCTCGACGACATTACCGCACTGAAAGAGAGTTTACTGGCTACGCAGGTTACTGTCATTGACCTGCAAGGGCAGGTGGACTATCTGGAGTCCATGTTAAGGCTTACCGGCGATGAATAGGCGGCAGCGCGACAGCAATCGAAGGACTGCGGAGCGGTTGCGTTTGCTGGTTAGACTGATCGAGATGTCCACCCAGGTTTGCGAGCACTGCGGGGAGTTTGGTGGTCACTGGCTGCAGACTCGACCCCCAAGCCTCGAAGGTCTGGTACGTGGTATAAACGACGAGAAGGGCTTTTGGCTCTGCGCTAAAAAGAAGGAGGACTGACAATGGGTACGAATTTCTATTTCCGCAAGGTGGGTTCCGATACCGACCTGCATATCGGGAAGTCTTCCGGTGGCTGGGTATTCCTTGTCCGCCTGTACCCCGAGCACGGCATCGACAGCTTGGACGACTGGAAGGCGCTCTTGATGGCTGAGCCTTTCGGGAAGATACTGGACGAGTACGGCCGTACCTATACTGTCGGTGGCCTGATGTCGTGGATCGAGGGGCGGCAATGGACTACTCCTTGCGTGTTGAGCTTCGAGGAGTTGGTGCTCAACGGAGCTGAGTACACGGACGGCAACCTTCTGCGCCCGGTGGAGAGGCACGAAGACGGATGCACTGTACGCAACGGGGAAGGCACGTATTCCTACCTGTACCACGATTTTCGCTAAGGTGGAGGTTGCAGGTATAGCTCTGCGGAGGCATAATAGCGTCTAGTTCAACGGTTCCATTCCATACAGGAGGAATTTCTATGTACCCCACCGAGCTTGCTGTTCTCTCCGCCGCTCTTGAGGCGGGCACCGTTCCTGCGAAGGATGTCACCTTCGTGTCCTCGTTGGTTTCTCAATCCAAGACCAAGGGCCTGTCGAGCAGCCAGTGGTCTTGGGTCAGCAAGATGGCGGCACGGCTGGCCGTCGCTTCCGGCGCAGCGCCGCAGCGCGCTGTCTCCAGCATGAAGCGTGTCTATTCCATGTTCGCTTCGGCGAAGCAGACCCTGCGGTACCCGAAGGTCCATCTGCACGTCGGCGGCGGGCGGGTTCTCAAGCTGTACCTCAGCACCACGCGCAGCCGTGTTCCGAACACCGTTAATGTAGTGGATGAGACGACCGAGAAGTGGTACGGTCGCGTCCATGAGGACGGCAAGTGGGAAGCCGGCCACGCCTCTGACGAGGAAATGAACTCGGTTGCAAAATACCTGGAGGAGTTCGCCGAGAACCCCGAAAAGGTTGCTGCCCATTCCGGCCACTTGTCGGGAGCTTGCTGCTTTTGCAACCGGCCCCTCACTGACGAGCGCAGCACGTCGGTTGGTTACGGCCCTGTTTGTGCCCGCAAGTTCTCCCTCACCTGGGGCTAGGCCCTACAGAGCAGATACCTACCTGAAGCTAGCAGAACATCGCTAGCTAAGGTATACTACGGTTTTCAACCCGTTGGAGATGACAAGATGACTATTGAACTGGTTTGCGAAGAAAGCAGCCCGAGAATCCTCACCCTGGCGGACGGGGCCGATCAAGTCGTGTTCCAGGGGCAGCACGCCCCAGGCATGTTCTACGCCACTGCGAAGGCCAAAGGCATTACGCCGGATGACTACGCTGGGGAGTACGGGGATGGCTTCACGTTCTGCTCGACCGACGCCCAGTACATCCTCATCCCTGAGTACCAGTCCGGGGAGCCCTGCCTTATCATCGCGTACCTGTAGGAGCGGCCTGTGAAGAATGTGCGTATGTTTGCCGGAGCCAACGCTCCTACCAAGTGCTACGTAACTATCCGCAACGCAGTGTTGGCGGCGGAAAAGGTAGTTGTGAAAAGCGCCAAGCAAGACGTGTCGCTTCGGTACTTGATCGTACCCGCCGAGGAAGAGGAGCGCTGGTGCGTAGTCTTCGTTCTTCGTGAGCGCGAAGAGGTTTTCGCTGGGTACATCGCGTCCATGGGGCATGGGGTAATCTGATGGCGAGGAAGCTCAAGGTGTGCAGTGACTATAATACCAACAACGCTCTGCATCGGGAGCTTGCCTCCATTCTGCACGAGGTACACCCGAACGCAATGCCGCTGGGGGTACTGTGGGCGTACAATACCGACTTCTCCCGCATGAGAGTGCATCGCGGTTTGCTGGGCTGTCAGACTACCAGCACTAGCGTGCGGGGGTACGCCTTCCGTATCTTGGTGGAGAAATCAGGGGCCTACACCATATACTTCCTCGACAAGGAGAGGGTGGGAAAGACCGATTTCTTCACTGCCGATAAGAAGTGGGAGACTATCATTAAACCGTGAAAGAAAAACCGCCCGTCTAAGTGTGGGAGTTTATGCAAAAACGGGCGGTTGTGGGAAAGTGAACTTGATTTCAAAATACACATGTGGCTATAGCAGGCCGGCCACTAAACCTATACAATGGGGCATCTTCACTAGGAAAGGGCAAGAAATGCACGACAAGCCAATACAGCCTAAGATGACGGCCCCAATGGGTGCTTCGCGCGAAGTTGGTATCAATGAGATGGCTGACATCTACCGCGCCATGTTCGATCAAATCTGCAACAAGGAGGACTGGAAGGCTCCGTTCTCGGCATGGGTTCCGTGGAGCATGGCCAACGTCTATATGGATTCCATCGAGTTCATGTGCGGCGTCCGTCCGACCGCTGGCCCTCGCGTCGATGGCAGGCCCTTCGCCAAGTGCTTTCTTTCTTGTATCGGCTACAACGCCGGCCCCTGTGGGGACCGCTAACATGACTGAAAAACTCACCGCCCGCCCTCGCCTTCCGCTGCCCTCTTTGGGCGTAGCCAACAGCCAGGACGTGCCGCCATACGGCCCTAGCCCTCTGACCACGTTTCCCAAGGAAAGGAAGATCGCTCGTTACTTGACTGACGATGAGGTCATCGAAGAAGCCATCGGCATTCTGCGCGATCGCATGTGTATGCCTGGAGAGCAGATGGCTGACCCCAAAACGGTCAAGAAGTTCTTGACCCTCAATCTGTCGGAAGAGGAACGGGAAGTCTTCGCGGTCCTCTGGCTCGATTCGCAGAATCGGGTTATCGAGTTTGAGAAGCTGTTCTTCGGTACCATCAGTCAGACCATGGTCGCGCCGCGCGAGGTACTGAAGGCGGCGATGCGGGTTAATGCGGCAGCGGTAATCCTCTGCCACAACCACCCGTCCGGACTGACCGCTCCGTCGGCGGCGGACACGGTGATTACCGATACGCTGGCCCGCGTACTGCGCGAGGTTGATGTCCGAGTTCTGGATCACATCATCGTGGCCGGGTTGGATACCTACAGCTTTGCTGAGCACGGAAAAATCTAAGGAGAGACCATGAAACTGGACCTGTCGTACCATATCAGCTTCGCGGCGTTGTTCGCCCTGAATACCGAACCGGGTATTCTGTACGAAAACATTGGCCGCAATTACTTCCCGTCTTCCAGTCAGCGAGCGCTCTCTGCAGTAGAGTACCGTTTCTGCGCGGAGGGTAATGGGATCACTGCTATCCCCGCACAGCAGGACAATGCCCGTCTCGTGGCTTACTACGCCGCGATGGGTGTTCCATACGAGTACACCCACTTCTACCCTCGCTGAGAAAGGAAGGCGACCATGAAGGTATGTGTAGCCGTTGTTCGTTTGGTGATCGACACAGAGGACGAGGATGGGGCGTGCGAGGCCATCAGCGGCCTGCTCACCGAGAACATGAAGAAGTACAATCCGGAATCCAGTCTTATTGACTGGCAGTACGAGGAGACTGACCACAACAAGGATGGGCTCTGCTTCCCACGGAGAGCCGAGGCAGAAGACCCGTTCATCCCTGATGTCAGTCTCGTTCCTCCCTACCCGCTGAAGGAAGACGACCATGCATAGCATGCTGATTCCCGCAATTATGGCCCTGGTCCTGGGGTCGGTTCCCACCGCTGAGCACCAGGACGACGCTTGGGTGGAGGAGCCAGACCACGACTATGAAAAGGAAGAAGCTGCAAGGGTAGCATCGGTACGCGCTACCATGACTGCGGCGGAAGAGAAGCGCCAACGTCGGCGCGCCCGTAACCTGAAAACAGGAGGTAAGAAATGTGTACCCAAGATAAACTGATGGCGTTCGACCCCGCTACCGGCAAGCCTGAGCCCTACCCGAGCCACGCGCAGCAGTGGAGGATTTGGCATGGTGTATGTACCGCGTGGTTGGTAAACCCGTGGACCGGGGAGCGTCGTACTGCGGAGGACGTAGGGTCTGATCCGGTAGGTCTTTTGATTGTGCCGCCGGGGTACGTTATGCAGGCTACCCCGTAACCTGAAGAATAGGGGGTAGGGGCTTTCGTTTTCTTAGGGCAGGGTAAGGTATAGGCCAGGGTAAACAAAGCTCGCCACGCGCTATATAAGCCTCTTTTAGGGGCTTTTCTTTTGCTTGGCAATACCGCACAGCACAGAGCACCGGGGTACTAGGTGAGGTTGCAGGTACCATAGGTAAGGCGTAGAATGGCACCTTCTCTACAACGACGGGAGGGGCGATGACCATTAAGACATGGCTTACCAGTCTGGCGCAAGGAGCGTTCGGGCTGGACGAGGAAGAAGCCGCAAAGGTTGCTGTTCGGGCCGAAGAGATGGGAACCAACTCGGTTTGTGGGGGCTGGTCCGAAGCCTCTGACGACGATATTCGTTGGTGTCTTGGGCGCGCTCACTCCGAGTACCTGCGCAAGATCGGGGAAGAAGAGGCTGCAAAGAACAAAGACGTGTGAAGTACAATGGGTGGTTGGCCGAATGGTGAGGCAGCGGACTCATAATCCGTACCACAGTGGTTCAATTCCACTACCACCCACCATCAACGCTGTAGGAGGTTGTATGAAGCTGTTCATAGCACCTGGGGTACGCATGCCCAGTACGTTGCACCTGTTCGTAGGGAAGGCCACAACCCCTACGGTGATCTTTCCGGCTTCCCAACTGGAGCACAGCCGGCCAGCTCGCGGCGATACGCCGTGGAAGATCAAGACTCCTGACGGTACTATCGTGGAGAAGTATTCCCCGAAGCACAAAGAGCCTGGGCCGAGGCCCATAACCCCGTACGACAACTCGTGGGCTGACCAGGAAGCCAAGAAGCGTGCCAAGAAAAAGAAGGAGAAATAGCCATGCCTTACCATCCTGAAGCCCGGCCGGGCGAGACCTTTGTCGGGAACTTCTGCTGGGGGAGCTATGACATCAGTCGCTGGCCTACCGCCCGCTTTGCTGACAACGCGTACGACATAGACGGCGTGTTGCTGCCCTCCGAGAGCTACAAGGCCCTGATTATCGGGAACGCTGACCTCCCCGCGTACAACGCACACATGGACGCTGAGTTCAGGAAGATCAGAGACGGCCGGTTCCGGTAAGGTGGTACTTTCAGGCGGCTAGGTGATCGAGTACAATGCAGTTATTGCAACCGAGTTCAAAAAGGAGAAGTATGGCGAGGGAGATGGACGGAAGTGGTATCAATGAGTTCTCCTCGCTGGACGAGGCGTTCGAGGCCATGGGCGGGTGGGGGTACAAGGTGTCTATGCTAGACGGAACCGGCACTATAGAGTGCTTGGAGTTCGGTAGCTTTTCTACTGAGAGCCCGGAAGAAATGGGTATCTGGATGAAAGCCCACAACGGGGTGGAGTGCAATGTTGTCATCCACGCCGACAACACCGTTACCGTGTATTTCATCTAGGTTTAGTGGGGGTTGCAGGCCAACCCCTGTTAGCCCATAATACAGTTTCTCTACCAGAAAGGAAACGCAATGAAGACGTTCTCTGTACACCAGCTCACCCTTCCTGACGAAGGTAAGGGCTTCGCCCTGAATATCTCGTCGGTCGTCAAGATGGCGACCAACCCCGACCCTGATATGGCTCGACTCATGCTGGAGAGTCCGGGCAACAACCTGTACGCCAAGTACACCCTCGTTGGGGTCGTGTCGGTCGAGGAAGATCAAGGCCCGGAGGACGTGTTCAACATCGCGCAGAACGACACTATCTCCTGGCTCGACAAGCTGGAGGTAACGAGCTTCGTCGCCAGCCGGTCGGCGCGCAGCGTGAGCGTCGGGGACGTGATCTTCGACTACCGCAGCCTGGACAACTATCTTGTCATGCCTGTTGGTATGCTCAACATCGGCAAGGTCAGGGTAGTTCAGTGACTAACTCCGGGTTCTGGACGGTAAGCGCGGCGACGTTTTTCGACTGTCCGGAGGATGGTCTAGCGCCGTGGGAAGTGGAGTCGTTCAAGGAAGCCGTGTATAGGATGGTCTATGGGGCGGACATACATGCCACCGTAGCCAAGCTGTACAAAGACACCGGGAGAGAACCATCCCCTGCTTACGAAGGTAAGCTAGCCTGGGTGGACCCCAAGAGTTTTGCCCTACACAGCGAGGTGAAGAAACATGCGTAAATTGTCCGAGACTGACCGCCGCAAGGTTATCCCGATCTACCAGCAGATCGCTGACCTTACCTTCAACCACTGCAAGAGTACGTGCAAGGTCCTCGGCTCTTGCTGCTCTACCGAGTATTGCAACCTTGCCATGCAGGGAGTGTGGGAGGAACACGGCATCAAACTGATCCGGCTCAGGGAACATCCGTACCTCCCCCTGATGACGAGAAGCGGAGCGTGCTCGATTCCTCCGTTCCTTCGCCCTCTGTGCGCGCTGCACAGTTGCGACATCAGTAGCCTCGGTGTCTTCAAAGGTGACGAGGTTCTCACGCGCCGGTATTTCCGGCTGCGGAAAAGGCTGGATGAAATCGAGTGCAAACGGTATAACAAGCCGTATGAATATTCCTACGCCCGCACTCTGCGCCTTTACAATCGGAAGAAGATGGCGCTAAAATAGCGGCTTGTCACGTTCGGGAGGGTATATGGCTACACAGCCAGCAGACATAGTGGTAGCTCGATTCCGCAAGAGAGCACCCAAGCAATACGGTGTAGCATACTCCAACCATACCGGGCGTTGGTTTATCTTCGTGAAGATCAACTCCTACCAGTACGCCAAGTTTCCAAGTGACAGCGACGGGTATCCCACGTTGGAAGACGCAAAGGCTGCAAGCCCTCTTCCGCCCGTGGCCCTCCCGCGCTCCTTTCTGAACCCGAGGTAATCATGAGGTACGCAAACAAGCAAACCGACCTAGCCTGTAGATTCGGGGAAAAGAGGACTGTACGCAAGTTCCTCCTGATGCCACGCCATTACACCAACAGCAAGAGCAAGCGGTGGTTGGAGTACGCGGACATCGTGGAGCAGGTGGAGCGCACCATTTTGGGGAGATATGGAATACTCTACGACTTCTACGAGTGGGTAGAGATTGGCTTCGCTGACGAAATGGGAGAGGAGTGATGAGATACATAAGCAAACAGAAAGACCTACGCAACCGACTGCATGAGAGGCGGACGGTCAGGAAGTTTCTCTTCTGGCCAAGGTCTTTCGACTACAGTACCGAAGGCCGGTGGCTAGAGTTCGCCGATATCGTGGAGGAAGTAGAAGCATGCCGCGACCGCTACTACTGGAAAGAGATAGCATTCGCCAACCACAAACCTGGGGGAGAGAAGCAATGATAAACAAAACACTGTTCTTCATCTACATAACCATCATCACCATCTCCCTGTCGATCGCGGCGGGAAAGGTATTAGCAATAGTGCAAGCACTAATACACTAGCACAGCAATAATACCGAAAAGTGGCGGGGAGAAAGAAACAACCATATAACACACAGTCTGATACATATAGAACACATATAAGACTGTATAGAACCCCCGCCACTGCGCCCTGCCTTATAGCTAGCCTATCACCTACTCTGTTTTATATTTCTTAGTCCTGCATCCCTACTCTGTTTTATATTTCTTAGTCCTGCAGCAACTGTTCTGTAAATAGCCAAGTTCTAAATCTGGTGGGTATATATCGTGTCACGGTTGAAACGTGTCACACCCTCTCTGCCTGCTGGCACACCCCTTGCATTACTATGCTCTGGAAAGTTCTTCCTGCTGCATGCTGGCACGGCGCTTCCATTACTAGTGGTGGTGGGTGCAGTCTGGTTTACCGTGCTGCCTCCCCCGACCTACAGTGGTGGTGCTGGTGGTGACACTGGTGCCCCGCCCGACCACTACATAGTGGTGGTGGTGATTGCACACGATTGCAATGCAATGTGGAGTTGCAGGTATATACCTGTCACCATATACTATGGGCTCCTTTCCACCACCAGGAGTTTTTGCATGCCAAACCTTTTCGACACTTTGCTCACCATTCTGGAAAATGCCGGAGTGGAAGTGATCGACGACACCCCGGTCCTCCTGTCGTTCGACATGCGTGACGATTACTTCTACCTCGACGTGTGCGATCGCCGCGTCTGCGTCGGGAAGGATGGTTCGGTGGAACTGTTCGCCGAGCCGAATAGCGCGTGGCCCGACCCCGAGTAATGTGATGTTTGCAGGTAGCCCCGTGATCTCCTATCATGGGGCTTCTTTCAACGGAGGGTATATGGCAAACCAGTTTGGCAAGATTGTAGATGGTGACTTCACCGACACCCACACCCTCTGCGTCTACCACAACAAGGAGTGGGAAGAGTTCATCGCCGTGATCTACCACAAGTGCGAAGGTCACTCGCCCAGCAAGCCTGGGACGGTCGTTAGCACGTACCACTGCGACGACAAGGAAGAGGCTGCCAGCACGGGCCGTCTGATGCTGAAGCAGGCGACGAAGTACAACATCAATGGTGCGCTCCTCCCGATGTACTGGTAGGGGGTTAGTTATGACTGAATTGGAGAAGGCTATCATGTCTGCGAGGTTTGGTACTGTTGTTCGTGTTGAAGTCAAGGGCGCGCATACTCTGCACGTCTGCCGCAGCGAGGCGGGGGAGCATACTGCCGTGATCTTCTACCAGGGTGCCGGTGAGTCTCCTGGGTACGTGGTCAATACCCTCCACGCTTCTGACGAGGAAGAGGCTATCGACGTGGGGCACTTGTTGCTCACCTGTGCGGACAGCAGCAACTACACCCGGCCCCTCAGCGCCGTGCATTGGTAGGGTAGCAATGTGGGGCTAGCAGGTTGATCGCTGGCCCTATACAATGCAGTTCTCGGTTGCGGATTGCAGCCAATTTCAAAAGGAGAAACAAATGTCCCGCACGTACCGCAAGCCTGCCCCGGTCAGGAACGAGAGCGTTCTGGGTCTTGCCGTCAAGGCGTCTGTAAGGACGGCCAAGGCTGCGCACAAGGCGCGCAAGCAATTCAACGCCTACGTGGCGCGGAAGATGCTGCACGAGGACTTGCTGGCCTAACCAGCTCCACCCCCACTACTGTCAATACTAGGAGAAAGCCATGACTGCCGCTGTTACCACCACCACCAAGACTCGTGCCGCCCGCGCCACCGTCAAGCCGGTCGCTGCCAAGACCACGCAGAAGCCTGCGGCCAAGACCACCACGTCGGTCGTGCCCAAGGTCACGCCGAAGGCTGCGGTCAAGACCACGCCTCTGTCCTTGGCTGCCGGGTTGGCGGTGCTCATCGCCTACCCCAAGCTGAACAAGGCGCTCAAGTACCACAGCGAGGTGACGGGCTGCCTCAAGGAACTGGAACAGGAGCCGGCGAAAGGCGGCACGACTGTCCCGAAAGCCAAGTGCATGGGCCTGACCACCTACGGGGCGAACAAGTGGAACGTGGAGAGGGTCTCCCGCAACCCGGACCTGTTCCAGAAGATCGCCGCCTTCGTCAAGCGTGGCGGGCCGGCCCCCGAGTTCTGGGCCAAGCAGCCTCCGGTCGAAGTGGCCAAGGGCGTCCAGTTCCCGAACCCGATCTACTGGGGCAGCTTCACCACCGCTGAGATGCGGCTGGCGTTCGCGGCCATCTGGTCCAAGTAACAAGTTTCGGGAAGGTGCAGGTAGCAGGGCAAGGTCAGTTACCACCTACCGTAGCTATAGCCCTGGGAATTGCACCTTCCCTCCTGATTGCACACGAGTTCAAAAGCAGTTGATGTGGGGTTTGCAGGTTAGCGGCTGGCCCCCTATAATACATACTCCTACACACCGCCACGAAAGGGCAAACCATGGAAATCCAGCGCAGCATTGCAGACGAGTTCAAGAAGCGGGTAGAGTCGGCAGGCATCGCGTGCTCGGTCGAGAGCTTCCGCATCCTGATGGACGAATTCTCGCAACTGGCTTACGAAGCCGGCGAGTCGATGCACACTGCGTACGAGGGTGCTGAAGAGTTCTTCAGCCGGCCCTACGTTACCCCGCCTGAGCGCGAGACCCGGCTCACCAAGTTCGACAAGGTGGGGGAGGCGATGGCCTACCTGGAGAACGAGAATCTGGCGTTCGTGTTCAAGCCCACCGAGGGCGGGGCCATCGCTGCCTTCTATTCCACCGAAGTACCGAACTACGTGGCCACGATCTACGAGAACATCGACGGCGTGGAGGTCGAGTACGAGCCGGACACTGTTACCTTCCCCGACCCGCCTGCGGGAGAAGATTCGATTCGGCAGGGTAAGTTGTGCATTCAGTACATGGATGCTCTGGCCTTCGTGTCGTCCAAGATGGAAGGAAATGCCTTCGGCCTGATGGAGATTCCGCCCAAGGAAGAACACGGCATGGCCTATCTGGTAACGGTGGAGGCCGGGCCGTCGTGGGTCATCTACCAGCCGCGCAAGGTCGGGTACTGGATGGTCGTCCCTGATGAGGACTACCCCACTCCGGAATAACACCCTGGCCCTTCGGGGCCTTTTTTTATGCCCGCGTATGCGTGGTGCTGGCACCGGGGCTATATTACCTATGTGCTGGCACTGTCCCCACAGTACCCTACTCTGCTGCCCTGACCTGGTGCTGCGGGGCCATTTCCGGCCCCTGCTGCCTGTTTTAGCCACTTTAGTGGTGCTGGTGCTGCTGGTGCTGCTGGTGATACCTGAGCCCTGGCTGCCTTGCGAAAGTGGTGCTGGTGCTGGTGAAGTGCCTTTTATTTTCGTGATTTTGCTGATTTTGGAGGGCAAATGTGATTGAAATTGATTTCAAAATAACAAATGTGGAGTATTGCAGGTATACCCGTGGTTGGGCATAATGCACTCTCACCAACACGAAAGGGCCAGTACCATGATTGTCAAGCGCAAGGGCAATGACAAGTCCAGCGAATGCCTTACAGCAGAGCCGTCTACGGGAACGGTCGCGCGTCGTACCACTTCTCCCGAATATGCCGAAGCGTTGAATGCTACGGTCTTCCTCGTTGTCTCGCTTGCCATGGCTAAGGCTATGGTTATTGGCCGGAAAACCGGCGCCACGAAGGGCACTATCTTCGCCCAGTTCAACGACGAGAAGCGTGCACGCGCTTACCGGGAAGATGCGCATAAGCGCTTTGCGCCGATGGGGAAGAATATGGAAACTGGCAAGCAGGAGTCCATGATGGTATACATCAGTACCATTGTCCGCGTCCAGCACGGCGAAGCGGAAATCATCACCTAGCAAGGACCGGGCCAGAAATGGCCCTTTCCGTTTATCTGGAGGAAGAGAGATGGGCAACGCAGTACGGAAAGAGCTGGATGCGATTGATGAGATGGCAGCCGCCGACCCGGCGTGCCGCGCCTACGCCGAAGCCTACAGGGCTGGCGAGGTTAGCCGGATGACCCTGAGCTACGATTTGGCGGAGCCGAGTAGTTCCGTGGTCAATATGGTGATGGACGCCATCGACGACAGCGAGGCTGATAGCATCCTCGACGCTTGGCAGGATGGTTTCATGGCCGGGATCATGGGGCACACCCCGCTGACCCCGATGCAGGCCCTCATCGCGTACGATTGAGAGGAATGTGGAGTTTGCAGGTTAGTCTCTGACCGGGCATAATGCAGGCTCCACTACACGAAAGGAAGAAGAGATGAACAAGCCCGCCAAGCCAGCCGAAAAGACCCCAGCCTTCCAGCCGATGTACATGGTGGTCGGGAAAGTTGTCGATTCGCTTGGTATCGGCACGGCCTACTGCATCTACGATACCAAACCGCAGGCGCAGCGTTGGCAACTCGCCAACGGCCTTCGTGCTACCACCACCATCATCGAATGCTAACCTAGGAGAATACAAGTGAGAACCTCCATTCACAACTTCCGCAGCTTCCGTGGTAACATCTTCGCCTATATCATGGATGATTTCGGCAACCTGCGGGCGATTCACCTGCGCCGCGTCGAGCACTTCATCGAGCAGTCGCACTAACAACCTGGGGCTTCGGCCCCTTCTACCTCTACCTGGAGATAAGCATGACTCGCATCCAAACCCCCGTCCCTGCCCGCGCCACGCCCCGCACGGCGGCACAGAAGAACCTGAACCACCTCGCCTACCGGGAAGGGTGGAGAGCGTTCAACCGCAGCGAGGAAGACACCATGACTCCGGCCCTGGCCGCCGTCTTCGACAGGCTGGAAAAGGAAGACGACCGGGTGGAGCTGCACGCAGCCTTCATTGATGGCTACTACGACAATGCCAACCACCGCACGCAACTGACCGAGGAGGAGCTGGACACCTTCATGGACGGGTTGTACGCACCCTGATTGCACACGATTTCAAAAAGGAGAAAGAATGATTCTGAATCTTACGCAGCACCCTGCAACGCCCGAGCAGCTTGCGGCCGGTGTGGTGGACATCACTGGCCCCGCTCGTACCAAGCTCATCGAGCTTCTGGTTTTCCGCAGCGCCCCGTCGCGGTCCGAGCTGGGGCACCGGGCCACGCTTCTCGCCAAGCTGGCGTCGTCGGAAGTGGCGAATAGGCTGGACAAGGACAGCAATGCCATGGCCTACGGTACCCAGGTGATGATCGGCGGTGCATCGTACCTGATGCCACCGTTGCAGGCACGCCTACTCGACCTGGGGCTGTTCGCCATCTACTCCTTCACGGAGCGTGTATCCGAGGAGGAGATGATCGGTGATACGGTGGTAAAGACGAGCAAGTTCAAGCATGTGGCGTTCGTTGATCCCTACGGACAGCACACAGCCTGAACCACCACACCATAGGCCCCTAGTGGGCCTTTTCTTTTTCCTACGTAAGCGTGCTGCTGGTGGTGATGTGCTGGCACGGGGCTTGCGATATTAGCGCCCTGCTGTCCTGCCGTGCTGGCACCGGCCCTGTATCACTGCTTACCTGCTGGTGCATACTGGCACTGGTTTCGTGATATCGCTGGTGCTGGTGGTGGTGCATACTGGCACCGAATCGCTGATATAGTGGCCCTGCTGTACTGGCACCGTACAAGTACTACTCGCAGCGCTGCTGTCTACGCCCGCCCGCCCGCCCGCCCGCCCGCGCGCCCGCCCGCGCGCCCGCGCGCCCGCATGTGCACGTGCACGCGCGTAGCAAAAACCATGCCAGAAATTGGCAGAAATGGCGTATGCAAAAAGGGTTTTTGCGTTATGCCGAATGTATCAGGCACACATTTCGCGAGCATATATGCCAATTGAAGCAAAAGCTCGCAGGATCAACGATCGAGCGCTCGCCTATGCCAACCTATGGGCGAAGGCAAAAAACGGCTCTAGCGCGCTATAAATGGCTTTCTTGGGCCATTCCCGAGCCATTGCTTACCCTCGCACGTACACGCGCCTATGCGCAGCATTCCGCAGTTCGCCGGCCTTTGGCCCTTGTCGAGAAATTTTACACCGACCAGCGCCACGTAAACTTTATTTTTCCGTTACAGATCAGGCGCTTGCAAGTATCCTACCGATGCACTCTACTTTATCCGCCTAAGAAATGGGCGATCTAGCGCCAAAAGATGTCGAAAAATTTGACACTTTTTTGACTTTATGCAAAAGGCAAGGGCTTGATTTCCATAGTCTTTTTTTCTAGGGCGGACAGTAAAAAGTTAGTTCGTTGTTTTCTTTGATCTTTTTTTGTCGGGAAATTTTACACCCCAAAGCGCGTGCACTCGATTGCAAAACAGGAAAAACCAATAGAATCAGGCACTTCAAAAAGTTGGCACGGCGATTGCTTTATGATAGGCGTAGCATCATCGTTCTTTTACATCGTCGGGCAGCATCTTCCGCGTTGAATCTCTCAGCTTAACAGCAGTAGGGACGCAGGAAGCGCAGCAGATAGCGTATCCCATACCGGGACGCTATAACCAATTGCCATGAAAGGGCAAATGCAATGACTACCACCACCACCACCACCAAGCCAGTCCGCACGGTCCGCAAGCCGCAAACCGCAGAGCAGCTTGCAGAGAGAGCAGCAAAGCTCGCCGAGCAAAAGAAAGCGCTTACGGCATTCTCAGTTATCGCGGGCGCCCATGCTACGTTTTTCGCCGGCGCGGCGAAGCGCGCACACAAGGGCAGGTATACCATGGATGGTACTACCGTCAAGTCCACGCAGGATGGAAAGGATTATTTCTTGAAGCGCGCGCGCAGTCAGGGAATGGTCGGCGAAACCTTGGATACTATCAAGGTTATGTCCGCCAACAAGGGCGGGCGATTCCTTAATAGGCCATGGATAGCAGATGGCGCGCGAATCTCCGGCAAGATGGTCGCCACTCCGGCAGAGTTCGCAGGGTCGGGCGATGCGGTACAACAAACGGTATTCGCGCTCATCATTGCGAACACGCTCGATATAACAGCGGCGCCAGCGACTTGATAATGAAGGGCGGATTATATCCGCCCTTTTTCTTTTCTCAGTTTGGGAGATTATCAGATGTCAGTATTTAAAATCGTCGGGCGAATCGCCCGTACGGTATCAGGGCACGACGGAGAAAGGATCGAGAGGGTATACGATAATCAGTATCTTCTCATCCGAATCAACGGCAATCGTCCAGCGGGCATTCACCCCGATATTTACAAAAACGGAGCCAGCCGCATCCTTTCTCGAATGGCCCATAATCTCGGGTTTATTCAAGGCGAGTATAGCGCCGAATACCTTTGCAATGATTCGGCGATTAATTCGCCCGAGTCGCTCGCCAAGTTGCCGTCATTCAGCGAGTATGGCAGCAGCCAGAACTTTGACTTGGCTTGATAATCCACTAAATCGGGCGAGATAATATCAAACCCGATTATCTTAATATCAGGAGTTAATACCATGAGACATACCCACGTTTCCCACAATAATGCGCCCTTCTTTTTCGGCCTTCTCGTCGTCATCATTATCTTTTACTTCGCCTAATGGGCGATATAATCGAGTCGGATTATCTTGCTCAAAAAATCGAGCATAGATAATCCGATTTTATTTTAGTTCGGTGGTGCAGCAAAGAGATTGTAAATATCGAGTTTTCAAAGTATCCGTATAGGATTTTAATAACTTAGCCATGCTTCCTCTCAGGCTTCCTCCATGGCAGAAGCCAGATAAAGTCGGGAGTCGTTCGAGCCCTCAGCAATAAACCTGGAGGTTGTATAAAAAGTTGCAGGGACATACAATGTAGCTTCGCAATAACCAGGAGGCTTCGCCCATCCCCGACCACCCCCATCCCCACCCTCGCTCCCTGGCATAAACCCCATTCCTTTCTACCCCCAGTATATTCCTACCGAGGATAGGTATAAGAATTTATGGTCCTTTTACATAGGTTTGCTAGGCTTATGTGGAGGTTGTAGGATGGTTGGTGAGGGGATATAATGGGCGGGCTTTTGGAAGGGTCGATTTTGAAATTGATTTCATTTTAGGTCGAAAGGAGAGGTGCCAGGAGTCAGTCGGAGATGGGCCACGAGTTTGCGGAGATGCTTGATGGTTGTACGGTAAAGGGGGAAAAGAGCGGCAAGGTGTTTGACCTCGTTGATATGCTGAGGGATGCGCGGGCGGCCGGGAGGTTTGTGATTGTTGCTCCGGATGGCACGACAATGATGGTCGGGTTGCTCAAGGGGGCGGAGTTCTTCGTCAATCGGTTGGTGAAGGATGGCACGGCTTCCCTTATGGAGAAGGCGCAGGCGGACGAGCAGTTGGCGAAAGATGTGAGGGAGCGTGGGGCGGAGTCCGTCGTTAAGGCGGTCCTCAGCCTCGTTTTGTTTGGTGAAGACGCCGGTGAAGAGGCCGATGAACAGCAAGAGGAAGGAGAAGGTGAATGAGCGAAACAATTCCTAGAGTGATGGTCGTTGATCCGGCGACCTCGGAGAGTATCATGGTGGAGGCCGTCCTACAGGCCGCGCGCGAGGAGAAGCAGCATGTGGCGTTTTTCCCGGAAGGGAAAATCTTCGTCGGCGATGTCCACGATATGGCCCAGGAGTACGTGGGCATGCTCGTGGGCGTTATCAAGGAAAGGTTGATGGAGGAGTCCCTTTCCGGCAGCGAGACGAGCGAGGAGCTGGCGCAGGGCATTGCGTCGATGGGGTTGGAGGAGCTGGCCAAGAGGGTTGCCTTCGGTGCGCTTTTCGGCATCCCGGTTGAAGTGGAAGAAGAGGACGAGGAGGTGAAGGAATGAGCAAAGACATGGGGTTGCAGGACGGGGACGACATGGGCGTCCGCATCGGCGACAGCCCGGACGGCAAGGACAGCCGGCCTCTGAACATGGAGGAGCTGTTGTTCAAGGCGAAGACGGAGGGGACGTGGATTGTCTTCTCCCCGTTGGGGGATGTTTGGACTTCGGTGACGACGGTCGACGGGTTGGGCATCTTCTACGAGGCGCTTTGCGGGCTTATCAAGGAGAGCATCGAGAGAAGGCTCTACAGGGAGGGCTCTGGTTTGGCCAAGGTCATTGACCCGGCCCAGGTCGAGGAGCTGACTTTGGAAGTCGTCATTAGGATGCTTCGGAATATGGCTTCCGGAGTCGACCCGCTTTCTACTACACCGAAGACCAACTGAGAGAAGGAGAGCGTATGAGTGAAGAAGAACCCAAGAAAAAGATTTTCTTCGGCGAGGCTGGCCGCAAGGAGTCGGAGCAGGAGCTTGATATTCGGAGGTTACTGGAGGCAGCCGCCAAGACGGATACGTGGCTCATCTTTTCCCCGGATGGGCGGATGTGGGACAAGGCCAGCACTGAGGACTTGGCGTGCATTCTCCACAACGAGTTGGTTGCCAAGCTGGGAGACCCGGCGTTGGTGACGTTGCTCATGGCGACGTTTGCTGTTCAGCAGCTCGGTCACGCAAAGGGCATTCTGGACGAAGCGATAGCCAAGGCAAAGGGCATCAAACCGGAGTAGATGGCACTGCAGGGGGAGACCCCTGCTTTTCTTTTTAGGAGTAGGTATATGGAAAACGATATGGACCAGCGTGCAGGAGTCGAGGAAGAACGGGAGCCGCAAGAATGGGATTCTTACACTCCAGTTATCAGCGAAAGGAATTTGCCTACCAAGAGACCTTCGCTTACTGTCGGGGTTGTTTGGTGCTTGCTCTTGGACCGGCTGGGCGCTCCTTGGTGGGTATGGGCGATGTTTGCTTTCGTTGTCGCCTTTCACACGTATAGCGTCTGGGGGATGCGGAAGAAAGAAGCCCAGTTGGACATCGGGCCGCTCGGTGCCGGGGGCGTGCCGGAGGGGGCGCATATCCTCTACGATGGTTCGTACTACGGGGAGGGGCAATGATCGGCCTGGACGAGCAGGTTTGGATACGGAACGCGCAGCGTAGAAACAACATGCTTGAGCGCGCTCACTACCTGTCCAAGCAAGGTATCGAGGTTTTGGTAGTAGCCAGCAAGCCTCTACTCATGGTGCATCTCATCAGCGAGGCGGAAAGGCGCTTCGGCCCGGATAGGAATATCACCTTTACCACGCATCGGTCGGGGTACATGGACGGGTTTGACTGGAATACCATGAGCTTTCACAGCCCCTACAAACGGACGGTGGTATTGGTTGATCCAGCCCTCATCGAGGAAGCGTTCAGCGATTTGTTGCTTATGCTGCACGCCTTCGACCCGCCACCGCAGGACGCTACGACAATCCCCGCTATTCAGCCGAAGCTGAACATCACCGGGGAAACGTACAGCGCACTCATCGACTCGTTCTCGGCCGCTGGGGTTTTCGGTAGCCCACGGTTCGCTGAGTTTTTGAACCTCGCAAACCAATTGCACTCGAATGCAAAGGAGGCCGGCAATGAGCGATTCTAAAGCAGCGTACAACTTGGAGTGGATACCGGACTGCCATAGCAAGCAGGACTACGACGGTACCTTGGTTTCCTTGTCCTGCCGGATGTACCCGAGGGGTGGCGGGTTCATTCAGGTAGATACCAAAACCGGGGAAGTAAAGGAGAACTCTGACCGCCCTACCATTCCTCCGGAAGCTACGGTAAGCATTTTGCTAGGCGATCCGTGCGGAGGCCCATACGAAACGCTAGCGTCCGCCTACTTCGTGGAGGAAACCGAGGAGAAAGTAAAAGCGCTAGTAGAGCGCTGGTCGGCCGGAATGATCGCCAAGGTAGAAGCCGCCGTCCGGCAAGCGTTCTCCGCAGGTAACGAATCGTGACGCTACTGGCTACCCGTACCGTGCGAGTCGGTATCGTTGTAGAGAAATCCGGCGACGATTGGCTTCCTTTTGACTTCCGGATGTTTCACTGCCGGAGCAAAGACAAAGGGGACCGCACCCATTGCCCTCTGTCGGAATGGGCAGCAACCGAGATAGAGTTTCTTAGCAGCAGCAAAAGCCTTCCGGGGCTGTCCAAGCTGAAGGTGGGGGAGGTCGCTCGCTACTGGGTGCACTTGCGGCTAGGTCATAGCCGGGACTACTGGGGGGAGTACGATAGCGAGGTAAGAGTTTTGAAGTGCAGAAGGATCAAGTAGGTAGTACATTCACCGTCAAGGAAAGGGAAAGATATGGGAAAGAAAGCGTCAGTGTTCACGTCATCGGTATTCACGTGGTCCCCGAAGAAAATGATCTTCAGGATTCTGCTTCTGGAGCACCAGAACGCCCTCCTTCGCAAGAAGATCATGAAGGAGAGCCACCGCCGGCTGAATGCTGCGAGAAAAGAGCTTAACAAGAAGCTCGCTAGACCTGATTCTGGTGGGCCGTTTGACTCGGACAAGAACGATTTTGTCGGTCCCTAGGGGGCAGCCATGAAATACAAACTGTGGGCGTTCCTTATCAGCAGCGTACCGGAAGGGCAGATTATGCCTTGGTGGGCAGTGGCCCTTCGGTGGATTCTGTACCCGTTGGATTCTCTCTACTGGAGGATGAGCGCCACGCGAGGATACCAGATGGAAAGGAACGTATGGTTGATCGACGGCGTACCCTTCTGTGCCAAGTCTTTGCACGCTCTAGCGAATGCTACAGGAGAGGCATTTACTGCGGAGAATGTGAATGGCACAATAATCATTCGCCGTGGTATAATCGTTTCTTGGCGTCGTAAATGGGGAGAAGATTATGGGTTACGGTAGAACAAGGTTGCGCGTGTCCCGTCCGTTGTTTGCATCGGCTACTACAGAGATCGAGAGGCACAGGGCCAGGGTTAAGCGCCATTGCTGGGCGGTAGTGAACAAGAGCAACAGCCGGCACGCTTCTCGCGTTACCTGGGGAATGTCAATGCGCTTCTACAACAGTCGGCCTTTTATATGGTAGAGGCAGACATTCGGGTAGGTTCATTCTGGCGTCGCCAGCAGAACGGCAACGACTTCAAGGTACTGGCCGTAGTCGATGGGTTCGTCATGTATCGACATCGCCGGTACCGTCCCGGAGTAGTTACCGTGCAGGAGTGGCTTTCGGATTTCCGGCCCTCCACCATACAAGCTTCTATCGTCAGCGCGCCAAGCGTAGGGCGCAGAATGCGAGGCAAGGCATGACCGAAAGAATAGGCCGGCTACGTCGGCCTTTGCCCGTTGTGGAGCCAGCGGTACCGAGACTAAGGGGGCGTAAAGTGGAGCCGGTAGCCGAGGCTAAACCCCCTATATCTCCGGGTGTACGGCTACGCTCAAGGCCGGCCAAAGCGGCAGAGGAAAGTACCGAGGCCCTGGACCCCCGGCTAGGGAAAACGCACTTCGTAGTGGATTGGAACAGGCACCTATCCTGGAAGTTGTCTATCTTCCTCGTACTGTCCTACATGTACTACCATCTGGGCCGGTCGATAGTGAAAGACGAGGACTACGACCGTCTAGCCAGGGAGCTGCTAGCCGGCTACGATACTTTCACCCATCAGCATAAGCATCTAGTAACCAAAAGCATGCTGAAAGCCGGTACAGGCTTCAATATACGCGCTAAGGACTACCCCAGGATGGTAATAGGGGCGACATACCACGCTTTAGACTCGTTTTTTGAGGTTTAGTGAGGCTTTTTAGGGGCTATCTGGAGCCCAAAATGCCCTAAAAACAAGGTAAAATGGCTTTTTAGCCAGGAAAAAGGAGCAAAATATGGCAATTTTACGCCCTAGAATGCGGGTTCCGGTACCAAAAATCGACCCTGTAGACCCCACAACGGTGCGTTTATCGGACCATTTTTTGCTTAGTGACTTCATGGGTAGTCACTCGATCTACACAAAAGGGCTGAAAAACGTCTTTTTTGACCCGTCAGGGGAGCTACTTTTGGAGGGAAAATACCTCTGTGAGACGCTTTTGGAGCCCATTTTGGCCCATTTTGGTCCTATTTCCATATCCTACGGGTACATTTCTCCGGATGTCAGCGTAGCTACGGTGGGGTATCAAGACCCTACCAAACCCAGTTACCATCGGTGGGACAAAGGGGCGGCGGTTGATATCCAGGTACATGACTGGATAGACCAGGGCATTGCTCCGATCGTGATAGCCCACGAGATAGATAAGCATTTCCCGTACTCCCGGATGATAACGTACTCTGAGAGCCCGTACATCTGCGTAGCCACTCAGCGGTCGGAAGGAAATAGACCTAGGCGCGCATTCTACGAGAACAGATACTGTGGAATCCCAGGGGCCAAACCTCAGTTCATACGCAAGAGTGCAAAGGCTTCGGTCAGGGCAGCGGAGAACCTGACGCTCCCGTACGGATGGGTAGGGGCAGGGTACCCGACCTATCATGGTGGAGGGAAGATGCAGCTACAGCACAACCTTGTATCCAAGTACACCGTGATTACGGACTTCCTGTACTCCACGCATGCTATTACTAACGGAATAGCGAACGCGCCCAAAGGGACGCAGCTTCCCATTCTCAGAATGTACGACGCAGGGAGTGTGTACGATAAGCTCCTGGAGGCGCTCGACATACCGCGCATGAGCATAGTGAGAGCGTACGAAGTTCAACCGGAAGACCCTGACAGTATTTTCAGTTGGGAGAACGGTTTTGCAATCGAATGCATTCCGCCTCGGTACATCAGTGTTGATGACGTAGCAAAGGCAGCCAGCACACTCGACAGGGTATCGGCTGTGTCGGTAAGTAACAAGCTCTTGCCCGGCCGGGAAAGCTCCATAGTCATCACCGGGTATCCTATAGACGAAGAAGACTGAGGAGCTGGTATGGGCAGAGTACGATTGACCAGGGATACCAGCAAGCTGCATAGATTGCTAGGGACCAAAGTGGAGATACCGGAAGATGTGGTTCCGATAGATGCCGGAGAGTGGGAGGGTGATACTGACCTATCCTCCCCGAACCACATAGTAACTCCGCTACCTGAAGGGGGTAGGGTAAAGAACCAAGTGCTACACAGCATAGATATAAGCTCTTGGATAAACCCCAGGGATATGGCGCTGGGTATCACCATGGAGTTTGTATTTATGGGCGAAGCGCAGATTACGGAGATTGCTATACCGATGGCCTCAGTACGGCAAGCTGCCCACCAAGCGAACTACTATGTATCTAGTGCTTACTACGAATTGCTGGACCACTTAACTGAGTATCTTGAGGGGTACGGGGTAGGGGTTAGTGGCTTGGTTCGGACAGAGATATGGAACCGAATAGAGAGAGCGCTAGCCGAGGTGTTGCCGATTTAGACTAGAATAGGAGGATCAATGATAACGAACAGTAAATCTCTTCTACCGCAAGTAAGCGTAGAGCGCATAAGCGTGGAGTTTATAGACAATCTCATACTCACAGGGTCACGCATGCGGGTAGATTTTACGTACCGGGGAGACTGCGGCTATCTCGTAAAGTTGCCGCCGTGGAGTAAGTTGAGAGAACTATCTTGGGAAGAGAAAAACTACGAGTTGTACAGGGAGGCTTCTTTCGAGCTGGCCGACTTCCTGCGCATGAGGTTTGGTGTACGGCCAGACGCTCTATCGTTGGCTACGCTGAGGGCTTCTATACACGCCGCCTTGGATGCGGAGAGTAGGGCCAAGAATGGCTAGGATATCCATACGAAAAGACACCCAGCTAGTAAAAGTGTTGCTAGGCGAAGTGAAATCCACCTCGATTGCCGATCAGCAGGCGGGCAAGGAAGACAACAAGCATGCCGGTAAAATAGCAGTATCTGATGTGTTCATAGAGGCGTTCCGTGAGTATCGGGACTACTCGACGCATGTTAAGGTATCGCTGACTATAGGCTCGTTGTACTTCGCCAAGGTGTTCGTCTTTACCGATAGCCTACGCGAACGCGTCGCGGTATTCTGTTACGATAGCGCGGCAGATACGATACTGCCTTGGTTGGAGGAAGTGGTAAAAGGAAATAACGGGTATCTACAGCCTACAGCGGTATCTAGTATGTTGCGCGATTTGTACAACCTCACCCGCCTTAACAATGCGCGCTAGCCGAACAACCTCTACTGCTTATACTAGGGAGCAAAAATCATTTGGTATTCGGTTTTCCAGGAAGCCGCAAACCGGCTATTGTGTAGCCGGGGTTGTAGCGGTAGTGGACAGGGAAGGGAAAGGGTTTGTCTATATCAAGTTTTCCGGGGAGCTAGAGCGGGCGGTCGGTAAAGCTCTACCTTTTGGTGTTGGGCCAGAGCACCCAGCGCACTTATTGGTAGTAGAAGCGTTCGGCGGTAGGGAGTGGAGAGTTTTCGCCCAGTACCTAGACGGTAGCAAAAAGAGAGCTTTGTGGTACACCACAGAGAAACCAGTATGGTTGCATCATGTTAGGAGAGCTACTGATGGTAACGAGTAGAGTACGCACACCCCTGGTCAGTACCGACGAGGAAGAAGAGGAAGGCATACCGGCAGAGGAGCCGGAGTTTTCAGTAGAGGAGGGAGAGGGTGTGCAGGCTGCACAGGACCGGATAGAAGCTAGGTATAGGGCCAGGGCCACTTCACCATTGCGGGCAATTCGGGCTTTCTGTGTTCTTTGCATGGGGGTTCAACCGAAGGAAGTAGCGAAATGCACTGCTACCGATTGCGTGCTATACCCCATGCGTTTTGGTACTAACCCGTTTCAGAAAAGGAGTAAGTGATATGAGTTTTGATGGTGCAGCTAATAACGCTGTTAGTCGTTACGCTCGCGACGATGAGGGGCGTAAAGCTAGGCAGGCATTGCAGCCCAGCCTAGAGGACATCGAGGACGGTATCGTCAGCGCCGACAGTAGGGGGTTCAGCAGGTATTTAGTCAATGTGAAAGGCAAAGAGTACATCGACATCTACGAGATACTGGACCTGTACAAGGTAACACGCCATGCCGTAGGTCACGCCATCAAGAAACTCTTGGTGGCCGGACGGAGGGGCACCAAGGACTACGAAACGGACCTCAACGAGGCCATTGCGGCCGTACAGCGCGAGCTTGAGCTTACCAAGCAAAGCCGGGTAAGCAAAGGAGCGAAAGTACCTACACCCCCTCTGTAGCACCCGGTTGCACACGATTTCAAAAGCCCAGCAATGCTGGGCTTTTTTTTGCCCTCTATACGCGCCCTGGTTTGATGGTAAACTACGCAGATCGTTTATTTACTAGATAGGGTGATACGCATGGACATAGAACGTACAGGGTTTGCGTGTAGGGTGGAAGAGGTTCACTCGGGCGACGACCTTATGGTTTTTGTGGATTTGGGGGTAGATGGTCTATGGAAACGGACCAGGGTTAGGCTTCACGGTGTAGACGCCCCTAACGCTTTCCGTGCTTCCCCATCTACCGAGGCCGGCAAGGTCCGCGATGAGGTGAAGAGGCTAACCGCAGGCAAGTGCTACCTACACCTAGTCAGAGAGGGCGGGGGTGGTTGGATAGCGGAACTTGACGCGGAAACGCCCAGCGGGGAGACAATCAACATCAACAGCTTGCTACAGGACAAGGGGTACACGTACCCGGCCGGCAAGCAAAAGACCTGAGAGAGCACTATGCACACTGAAAACAGAACCCGCTCGCGGCAAGCACCCCGGCCCGTCCCTGCGCGTCAACCAACGCTGTCTCTACGCTCACGGTCGATGAGTTTTGGAGTTCAGCGGTCTGATGCCAGTAAGCAGATAGAACCCGATACCGCCAGCGGTGTGCTTGGCAGTAAGGTACCTATTACGCCCCCGTTCCCGCTGGCTATACTCGCCCAGGTATTCAACCAGAGCAATATGCTCCGGCAGTGCGTGGCTGCCTACGTAACCAATATAGCCATGACCGGCTGGGAGATTGTGGCTGCGGACATCAATACGGCCATGGACGAGGACGAAGTAGCGGTACTGCAGTCTTTTATAGACTCTCCCAATTCTGAAGAGTCTCTTCGTACTATAGGGTCCAAGGTCGTTCATAACTACGAGCACTATGGCCATAGCTACGTGGAAGTCATACGCGACTCGTCAGGCACCCCTTCTATACTCCGGCACGCCTTGTCGAGGAACATGGAGATATGCCCGAAAGACGAGACTGAGGTGCCAGTACGCTACGACATTACTCGGGGTAAGCGGGTATCGCGCGTCCTCGAATATCGCAGGTTCCGGATATACAGGCAAACCGAGAGCGGCGTGGTCCGGTACTTCAAGGAGATGGGAGACCCGCGTAAGCTGAACTGTGATACCGGGGAGTTCGAGAGCCCGACCAAAAAGGTACCAAGGGACAAAGAGGCTACTGAACTTATCCACTTCCGCCAGTTGTCGGACGACGCGTATGGCGTCCCTAGGTGGATAAGCCAGTTACCTTCTATTTTGGGTAGCCGGGAAGCTGAAGAGGTAAATCTCCAGTATTTCAAAGACAACACGGTACCGCCTATGATCCTGTCAGTGACGGGAGGAAGGCTTACCGGGCAGTCGTACAGGGAGCTTAAAGAGCTTCTGGATAAACGCGGGGTGGGCAAGGAGAGGCAAAACCAGATACTTTTGCTTGAGGCTGTGGCAGAGCGGGAGAGCCTGGACGATTCCGCCCCTACCGTCAATTTGAAGGTGGATAAGCTTACCGACTCTCGCCCATCGGATTCACTGTTTCAAGGGTACGATGAGGCTAATCAGGCCAAGGTGCGGTCGTCTTTCCGGGTTCCCCCTGTAGCGGTCGGCCTGTCCCAAGACGTTACTTTTGCCACAGCCAACGTGGCCACTTTCGTAGCCGAGACGCAAGTCTACAGCCCCGCGCGTGCGTACTTCGACGAGGTGTGGAACAAGTCGTTTGTGCAGAATCAGCAAGGTTTGGGTCTTGTTACGGTAGCCCTGCGTAGCAAGGCTCCGGTGGTAACTAATCCGGAAATTCTTATCCGTAGCCTAACGGCGTTGAACGTGATGGGCGCTGTTACCCCGAGAATTGCCAGGGACGCGGCTAATAGCATTCTGCAGATTAACATGCCGCCGCTTCCGGAGAAAGGCGAAGAAGGTTACGCTCCGTGGATGGACGAGCCTATTATTTTCTCTAGTAAGACGGGCAGCGGAAACGAAGGTATAGACCCCGCTCAAGCAAAAACCCATAACGGGCAGTCACAAAAAGATGCAGGTGTGAAGGACGTGGAAGATACAGGAGACGTGACCCCTCCAATGCCTGAGCACGGCAATGAGTAGACGTACGCTAAGTAACTGCTGGATAGCGTCAATGTGGTTTTGGCTCTACTGGAGAGCCAAACATCCGGTAGGTGTGCGACGCAGCCACGCATGGTGGTGGGTGCCGCACTTTATCGTTACTGTACCTAGTAGGTGGGGTAGCTTCTGTGCGGTAGAGTATGTACCCCCAAAGAGAAGGAGATGGTCGAAGGACGATATGGTTATCCTGTTTAGGGGTAGATACCGTGTCGTTGAGTATACTGTCACCAAGGTACTCTGGTTTAACACAAAGAGGCAAGTATTGGATTGGCACACAAACCACGTAGCCAAAGACGCCTTGGGTAACTATATAGCTACAGGAGAGCAAAAATGCAATCGAGTTCACAAAAAAGAAAATTCGTAGTGCGTTCCGACGCCAAGTGGGAGAGGGTAGCTTTTGCCGAGGTACTGATCCCGGAAGTGCGCAGCGTAGCAGGGGATTGGTGGGCCCGAGAAGCAGTAACCGACGCGGCCTATATGTTCATGGAGAAGGGTTTCGGGCTGGACCTGGAACACGACAACGGGGACTATACCGGGCAGTGGTTTGTAGTTGAGTCATTCATTGCCCGGCCAGGAGACCCGGATTTTATCGAAGGTTCATGGGTTGTCGGTGTGCGCGTCTATAATGACGACATCTGGAACAAGATACTTTCCGGCGAGATAAACGGCTTCTCCTACGAGGCTATGGTCTACTCCCTGACCGGGGAGGTTACTACAGACGATGATTTCGTCAGGCAGGGTACCACCGAGCCTGACGTTACTGGTGATTTCCATACCCATGACTTCGCTGTTATGGTGGACGAAAACAACAGGCCCGTACGTGGGGGCACGACAGTAGATAGCGGTCACTACCACGATATACTGGTACACTCCGTAACTGAGGAATCGGCAGGGCACCGCCACAGATACAATTTGATAACCGGAAAGGATGGAAAATGACGATTAAAGCGACGCGCTCGCGGCGCGGAGATATAACCAAAGGGGTACGAGTGATGACCATGAAGGAGCCGAGGTTTTTGACTTTGTGCAACCAGCCGGCCAACCAAGTCGCCTTCAAGGTAGTCCGCAGCGATAACGAAGGTGAAGAAGATACCCCCGAGGAAGTACAGCAGGAAGCTGTTGTTGACATCCCGCCTGTTCGCCGCGCTCGCGTGGTGAAGCGCTCATCGGTCCTCCGCATCGTCTACCCCGCAGGTACTGACAAGAGCGAAGTGGAAAGCGACGCCAAAGAATTCGGCCTTACTGGGTACAGTATCACCGAGGAAGAGAACGGCAGCATTCTGCTTACCCGCAGCGACCTGAAAGACATCCCCGCTGACGTCTACTCTGTTGGGCTTGGGGGTAGCAAGGTGGCCATCATCAAGCGTAGCGAAGTGGTACCAGCCTCCCCTGTCGACGCTGATGCCCCTCAGCACCTATCGGTGGTTGCCATTGAGCTCGACGGCAGCAAATACCCCGACACCGAATCTGTACTGGCTTATTTGGCCCGCCGCAACGTAGAGTTCGTGGAGGGAAACATCGAGCGCCGGGAAGAAGGTACGCTGGTCAAGTGCAATGACGTGGCCAGCGACGTGGAGACCAGAAAGCTGACGCTTGACGAAGGCGTGCTGGTGGTAGTTGCCCGGTCGGAGGTACCCTGCTGTACTTTCGACAGCCCCGTACTGCAGGAACTGAGTAACAGCGCCTATGGTAACTGGGGGTGGGGCGGAATTGATTTCAATCAAGCTCAAGCGGACAAAGAGTATTGTGAAGACGGCAGAGAGGCTATCAACGTGCTCGACGACGTTCTGCGCAACATTCTGTACTACAATAGCTTGCCGGTATCGGTGCGAAAAGAGCTTGCAGTAAGAGCACTCGCGCAGTTTTCGCAGTACATTGTGTCGATGATCGACGCGCTTCCTTCACTTCCTGTAACCCTTAGCACCGCACTGGAGAATCAAGATATGAGCACCAACCAAACGAACGACCAGCCTGTCCCCATTACCCGAGAAGACATCGCCGCCATGATCGCTACTGGTATCGCCGAGTCCATCGCCGCCGACAAGAAGAAGCCGGAAGCCGCGATGTGCAGCGACGCCGAGGGGTCTGTTACCCCTGTCTCCGCTACCACCGACACCCCTGCCGAACCCGTCGCCAAACCGGAGCAGAATATCGACGTTGTTCAACGGTCTATCGACAGCCTCGTCACCACGGTGCAGGGCCTCAGCGACCGCCTGAAAACCTTCGAGGGCCTTACGGTCGTGCGCTCCGATAACCCTGGAGACACCGTTGGCAGCCCTGTTGCGCAGGGAGGTAAAGCCGACGTGTTTCGCGGCGTGTTCAACCGCCGGTAATCCTACAACTACATCACCAGCATCACCAATATCCCGTCTTAATCATCAGGAGAAATAGAATGACCAACGAAGAACTGATCCGCCGTGCTGACATCGCCATCGGCGACCTTGCCTCAAACGGTGGCTTGCTCACCGAAGAACAGACCAATACCTTTATCGACCTGATCTTCGACCAACCGACCATCCTGAAGCAAGCTCGCCAAGTCCGCATGGCTGGACCGAGCACCAAGATCAACAAGGTTTTCTTTGCCAATCGCATCCTGCGCGCCGCCCTGCAGTCCGGTAGTGCTCTCGACGCCGGCGGCAATGATCGCTACGTTCGCGCTGCTGACCGTGCGAAGGTTACGACCAGCTTCATCCGTATGGAGACCGATGAGGTCATCGCGGAAGTCCGCCTGCCGTACGAAGTCCTGGAAGACAACATCGAAGGCCAGTCGTTCGAGGCGCACATCATGCGCAAGATCGCTGAGCAGGCGGCTGTCGATATGGAAGAATGGGCTCTCGGTGCTGACACCGCCTCCGGCGACGCCTATTTGGCGCTGCAAGACGGATGGATGAAACGGGCTTCGTCGCACGTGGTCAACAACCTGTCGGCCGGCTGCAACCCTGCTATGTTCGAGGCCGGCCTCTTGGCCCTTCCGCAGAAGTACCATCGCAATCTGTCGCAGCTTCGCCACTTCGTCACGGTCGCCAACGTCATCAAGTACCGCAGCATCGTCGCTGCTCGCGGTACCGGCTATGGCGACTCGATGCTTACCGGGATGGCTCCGGTGTATGCGATGGGTGTTCCGGTTGAGCCGGCCCCCATGCTTGCTGGCATCTCCAGCGGCACCCAAGGTCTGCTGACCATCCCGAGCAACCTCCTGTTCGGTATTCAGCGCCAAGTGCGCGTCGAAACCGACCGCGATGTCCGCTCGCGTGAGCACATCATCGTCCTCACGGCCCGTATCGGCGTTCAGATCGAAGAAGCTGATGCTCTGGTGAAGTACACCAACATCTAACAGGGACAACCCCGTCGCTTAACGTGGCGGGGTGTTTTGTCTCTACCGAGCATTTTTGCACACGATTTCAAGGAGTACATAATGACTTTGAACACCCTTTCTCGGATTGGTGTAGGCGACCCCGGCCAGGGACCGAACCTGTCTCTTGCTGCCGCTCTCGCGGAACTGCAAGGGCTGACGTTCAGTCTCCTCGGCAGCGCAGGCGCTGGGGCCAAAAACGCCCTGGCCGCTATTCGCCGTGAAGACACCATCCTCGCCGCTCTGAACAACAACGCCGGCACGCTCACCAACTTGGCGTTTGTCGCCGGGGTCAAGGCTACTGGTACCCTGACGTTCGCCTCGGCTGTGGCGACCGACACGTTTGTGGTCAATGGCGTCACCTTCACCATCAAGGCTTCCCCGGTCTCCGGCGTCTACACCGACGTTGCTGTTGGTGCGGACAACACTGCGCAAGCGGCCCTTGCTGCAGCGGCTATCAATGCGTTCTTCGGCGATACCGACAACTCGGTTACTGCCACGGCAGCTCTCGCAGTAGTTACGATCACGGCTACCGCTTCCGGTACCGGCCCCAACGCTTACACCACGGTTGGTGGCACGCACATCACGGCCGGCGCGGCAACCCTGGCGGGCGGAACGGCGGATGCCGGTATCACCATCAGCGACACTCGGGCAAGCGGTACTCTTACGTTTACCTCGGCGGTTGCTGATGATACCTTCGTCGTCAACAGCGTTACCTTTACGCTGAAGTCGACTGGGTATGACGCGGCCAATCCTCGTCATGTTTTGCTGGGTAGTAGCAACCGTATCACGGCGTCGAACGCTGCAAAGCGTATCAATGCGTTCTTCAACGCCACCGACGGTTCTGTGTCGGCCAGCGTACTGAACAACGTCGTCACGGTCACGGCTTTCCTGGAAGGCAGCACTGCCCCCAACGCCTACACCTTGGTGGGCGGCGCTCGCATCACGGCTTCGGGTGCCACTCTCTCTGGCGGTACGGCAACAGGCGGTGTCTCGGTCGTCGCGGCTACGAACCAGGTCTTGCTGTTCTGGTACAACAAGAGAAGCTGATGTAGCGAGGGGGACTTAGCGCCCCTTCACCCTTTTGCACTCGATTTCATTTTAGGTATAGGAGAATCACAATGAGCAGACTCAAACTGGTTGGAGCACAGACGTACTACTGCACGGCTATTCAGGGCGGCAGCATCCTCTACGGTCAGGTGAAGGAAGTCGAAGACCCGAAGGTCGTAGCCTCCCTACTGGCGGAAACTACCTACGACAAGAAGGACAATGTTATCCCGGTGTTCGAGTTGGTGGATGACGGCCAGGAGCCCGAGGGTGTCGACGACGAGCCTGAAGCCGACGAGCCGGATGGTGATCCAACCGACTCCCCGGCTGTGACCGAACCCAAGCGAAGGGCCGGCCGCACCACCGCAAAAGCCTGATCGTTTCTGTATACCCGGTAGAGGAACACACCATGCGTCTAGCAACCCCTGAAGAAGTTCTTAGTGTCCGCGCCATCACAGTTAGCGATGGTTCTTTGGCTACAGCAGGGGTTGCCCTAGACTACTCTTACCCGATAATCTGTAGGCTGTTGGATACGGAGCTGTCGGAAGGGAAGGTTACTGATTACTTCACCATCGAGGAAGGTGATGCGGAGAATAGGACGAGACTCCGCACCACTAACGCTTTTCTTGACAAAAAGACAGTGGTAGTACGTATAACAGCAAATGGCTTGCCTTTGTTGTCAGAAGAAGACGGGGAGGTACTGTCTCCTCTGCACTACACCTACTCAGCCGATACAGGTATATTCCGGCTACTGAATTACATCACCAGTGGGATACTTTGTTTGTCGATCACTTACGCCCATGGCTTTTCTCCTACTGATGATGACGAAAACGTCCTGGACGTACCAGATTGGTTGAAAGGAGCCGCCTCTTACATGGCCAACTCTGTATTGACCACGCAACCCGCGTCGCCGGCTACAAAGCGAGACAACAACCGAAACAACAACTACAGTTCGCAGGCGTACCGGCAAGCGGTTCAGATGCTGTCTCCCCACTATCGTATGAGGATGTCAGTTCTGTACCCTGACAAGAGCGACGTTCATGGCTGAGAATGTAGAAGGGACTGCCTCTATACTAAGAAAGATACGTCTTCTTAGGCAGATAAGCCCTTTTATCCTCAATGACCCTGTGTTGATTGGTAGGGTCGAAGAGAATATGAGGAGGCGGTTTCGTGACGAAGTAGCTCCGGACGGTAGGCCATGGCCAGTCCTTACTGAGGAGAGGATAAAGAGGAAGAGGCGTAGAGGTAGCGGAACACCTGAGAAAGGGCTACAAGATACGGGCCGGCTATTACGGTCTTTTCGCGTTCTATCAGGTAGTAATGCTGGGCTCTTTGCCGGAGCTACAGGAATAGGGGTTAGGATAGGTATCGTAGATAATACGCCACCGCCAGGGGTGAATAGACTAGGAGCGGCAGATTATGGTCGTCTGCATAACTACGGATTAGCTGGGCAGGAGAAAAGGCAATTTATCGGCCTTAGCCCTTCCGATCTGGCCCTCATTAGCGAATCCATCAGAAGAAAATTGAATTCGATTGCAGGGGGTTAAAGTGGTTACAATACAGGCTTTGAAAGAGGAACTATGCGGATTGATACGAGGGGTACCGGCCTTTTCCGCTAGCGGGTTCTCGGTGTTCGACGTAGACGACTTCACGGACGCTACGGAACTCCAAACCTATCCGGTAGCTGGCGTGATGTATGATGGTTCATTGCCGCAAGAAGGAGGAAGGAATTCTGTAATACCTGTGTCAAGTGGCAGTAGCGCCGTTGCCTTGGTGACTAGGCAGTTCTCGGTAATCGTAGCCGTAGAGTATAGGTTTGCAGGAACAGGTAACTCAGTCGGCACTGCTACGGACCTCATGGAACAGGTATGCAGCAAGGTTATGGGGTATAAGGGTATCAATTCGCGGCCCTGGCGTTTCATTGTAGAGAAGCCGGAGGTGGCAGTTTCTGGGGGCGGTCTGGTTTTTTACTCTCAAGTATGGCAGACTGATGTTGTCGTAAGAGGCGACTCAGTAACCACTTAAATTTTCATAGGAGCAACACAATGTCGATTCTCACGCTGGACAACTACTACTACTCGGGCCAGGGCAGCCTCCTGACCGCCACCCGGAACGCCCTTACCGGCAAACCCGAAGGGTTTATCCGCATCGGCAACATCCCCGATCTGACTCTCGATATCGAAGTGCAGAAGTTCGAGCACAAGGAGTCGGAGAGCGGCAGCCGCTTGCAAGACCTGTCGATCATCAAGGAGAAGAAAGGCAAGTTCTCGGCCACTCTGGAAAGCCTGAATCTGGCCAACCTCGCCCTCGGCTTCTACGGCGCTGACAGCTCAGTTACCGGCGCTACCGTGGCGTCGGAGACCGTCAAGGCGTTCCTGGACAAGCGTTGCCCGCTGGCTCACCCCGACGTGTCGGCGGTTACGGTCAATGCCCCGGCTACCACCCTGTTCACCGTCACCACGGCGTACCTGCTGAACGCGCTGGTTCGCCCGATCACCCCGAACGGTCACTACTACAAGGTGACGACGGCGGGTACGACAGCAGGTACGGAACCGACGTGGCCGACCTCCGGCGGTACGGTTACGTCCGGTACTGTGGTGTTCACCGACATGGGGACCATGGTCAAGGTGCTGAACGTCGACTATGAGCTGGAGGCGAAGTACGGCCACATCATCCCGCTGACCACCGGCAGCATCACGGAAGGCGAAGAACTGGATGTCGCCTACACGTACGCCGGCTACGGCAACTTGGAGGCATTCACCACGGCGAGTTCTCCGGAGCGTTGGCTGCGGTTTATGGGGCTCAACACCATCGACGACACCGGAGTCATCATCGACCTGTATCGGGCACAGTTCGACCCGCTTACCGGGTACGGCCTCATCAACGAGGAGCTGGGCTCGCTCAAGCTCACCGGAAGCCTGCTGGCTGATCCGTTCATCACTGTTGGCAGTAAGTTCTTCCGGCAGTGGAAGATCGACGCGTAACATCGCTGTACTCCCTCCTCATACGGCCCCTCGCAATAGGGGCCGTTTTTTCTAAAGCAACGCAAACTGAAAGGTATACACCATGAACGACAGCACCCAGGTACAGAAGCCTACACTGCTCCCCAACACTACCGTCTCCATTGATAGCCATGGAGAAGTAACCATCAAGCGAGTTACCGCCCGCACTATCAAGCCTGTGGTTGAGTACGTCACCACTATCCTTGGTTCTCTGGAGGCTGCCGGCGTAAGCGCACATACCTTCACGGCTACCCCCGCCCTGGTTTTGCAATTGATTTCACAACACATGGACAGCACGCTTGAGATGGTGTGCGTTTTCTCGTCCCTGCCTCGTGAAGCGGTAGATGACTTGCCGTTGGACGAGCTGGTTGTAGTGGTTCTCGCCATAGTCCGGGAGAACTATCGTTTTTTTACGGAAAGGCTGGCCCCTCTTCTGGTGGAGGTAGAAAGCGGGGCGTTTCTGCAGACAGTGAAACCCTAGAAAGCCACCTAGCTTTCGTCGTATCTACTCTGGTTGAAGCAGGGCACGACCACGATAGAGTTCTCGACTACCCGTTGGACGAAGCCCTGCTGTACTTGAAGTCAATCAGGCGTTTGCATGCAACTCGCAGGGCCGATTATGTAGTGGATACCTCGGTGGCTATAGCCGGGGTTTTCTCTGAGAAGAACAAGTTCGTGAGCGATCATTTGAGTAGTCTAGCTGGGAGCGACAATGGATAACCAAGAGTCTCTAGTAGTTCATCTGCGAGCCCAGGACCATGCTACTCCGGTTTTGAAGGGCTTTGAGTCCGCAATAATTCGGACTGTGGGGGCGATAAGCGCAGCTATAGCGGGTATCTCTGCGATAGCGTTCCCCATTAAGGCCGCAGCGTCGTTCCAGCAGCAAATGCTGAACGTCAAGAAGACTACCGACCTTTCTTCTGAGACAATCAACCTGCTCGGCAGAGCGCTTGTCGATCTTTCTACCCAAACCAATGTAACCGCTGTAGATTTGGCCAAGATCGCCGAGGCTGGCGGTCGTATGGGTATCCAGGAGACCAACGGGGCGAAAGGTCTTCTGGAATTCACCAAGCAAGTCTCTATCCTTGCTACCGCGTTGGACCTGTCCGCTGAAGAAGTGGCTACCAGCATGGGCAAGCTGTCCAACATCTTCGCCCTTACTACCGAACAGTTCTCCAAAGCCGGTGCGGTTATCAACCAGTTGGATAATGAATCCACTGCTACCGCTTCGGAAATCTTCGACATCATGCGTCGTATCGGGAGCCTTGGTGGTTCCGTACGATTCGATCAGTCGGCTGCTCTATCCGCTACTGCGGTAGACCTCGGCCTTACGGCTGAAACTGCAGGCACTACGCTCACCAAGATTTTTGCTGATATGAAGTCCCAGGCTAGCGACTTCGCTAGCTTCATGGGAGTCACCACGCAAGAGTGGGTCAACAACGTAACTGTTGACGGTATCGGCGCTCTAAAGAACTTCGTAAATCAGCTTAACAAGATGCCTGCCGAGGTAGCGGCAGCCGCCAAGGTACAGCTTACCGGCGGCGGTCGCATCTTCGAGTTCATTACCAAGCTGCAAGCCCAAGTCGCGCAAGGGTCGTCTTCTATCCTCGACCGCAGGTTGCTGGGCGCAGAGCAGGAAATGGAGCGCGGTACTTCTGCCATCAAGGAACAGCAGTCAGTCCTTACCGGACTAACGGCCCAGTGGCAAGTATTCATCAACAAGCTCACCTCTGTAGCCATTACGGGCGGTTCTACGGTGATGTACGACCTTACCAAAGGTCTGATGCGTCTAGGTGATTTCTTATCTAACGAGGAGTTCACCAGTGCATTTGCCGACGCCGTCGACAACATCGGCTTTGCTGTCAACAAGGCTATCAATACCGTTGTATCGTTCGCTTCAGCAATGCAGGTTAGCTGGAGGGAAGCTTTCGACATAGGCAAAGTCGCTCTCTTTGCTGCCGTTATCGAGAAGGCTAGAGTAGCGCTAATCGGGTTTGCTGCGGCCAGGGGGTTGCAGGGTATATCCGCCCCAAGTTCGGTGCTGGCCTCCGCAGCAAAAAGAGAAAAGGATGCCGGAGGCGGTGGGGCAGGACTGGGTAGTGTAGCCGGACTCACCCAGGAGAGAACCGGCCTAGGACTACTGACCGCCGCGTACAAGGCATATGCAAACCAGAAGGCAGAAGTAAAAGCGAAGACGGATGCTGTAACGGCAGCGAAGGCAGCAGAGGCAGCCGCTACCGTAGGTATTGTGCGCGCCGAGAGCGACTTGGTAGCTGTACGCCAGAAGCTGTCCAATTCCGGCACGAGGGTAAAAACTACCGCTGCTGCGGTTCAAGCGGCCTCCGCGCCTCTCATACAGGCACAGGATTACTACCTTACTCGGGTAAATGCACAGCAGCAACTGCTCAGAACTAGGGAAGCGGCACACCAGCAAGCCCTAGCTTCCATAACTGGCAGGGGGGCAGCCGCGCAGATAGCTACCTTGCAAGCCGCCTATGACACCCAAACACAGGCCCTACTTGCCACTCAGGCAAGGCAACGCGCTCAGTACCAAGTGCATTATGAGCGTCTTATTGCCCAGCAGTCAGCGGCTCTTACTGCCATGCAGGCGGCAGAAGCGGCGGCGTCAAAAGCCGGTGGAGGGTATGCCAGGGCCAAGGCGCAGCTACAGCCGGCACTGGCTGCAGTACCTGCGGCTAAGGAGCTGCAAAAAGCTACAGCGGATGCTCTTAAAGCAGCGGAAGACGAGGTAAAGAAATCAACGCTGCGAGGCAAGATAGCCAACCTTTTCTCTGCGGCTCCTGGCGGTGGTATAGCCAACCTCAACGCTGCGTTGACCGCACCATTCGCCGCGTACGCTACTGCGACTACTACGGCAGGCAAAGCGGCAGCGGTGGCTTCAGGAGGGGTTAGCCTCCTAGGCACCGCGCTTACCGGGACCGCCAGGGCTGCAGTTACCGTAGTAAGCGTGCTAGCCCGCTTGGCGGGGTCGGTATTCAAGCTCTACATATTTTATGAAATAGGCAAAGCGATACTCAACGCAACCGGGTTGATGGACGGGTTTGTTGCTAGGGTCGATAAGATAATAGCGGCGGTAAGTAGGCTGACCGGGATTAAGATACCGACTATTGGTGGTAACGATGCGGGGGATAAGCAAATACTGGATAGCCTAGCGGAGAGGAAGAAGAGGCTCGACGACAGCACCCTTTCTGCAGACAAGTTCAATAAGGTCTATGGCGCTATAGACCTGTCTCGTTCCATAGACGTGAATGTGGATAAGCCTTTGGAGTCTTTCGGTGCCAAGGTATCGGCCCGTGCCGCGAAGATTAAGGAAGACACGCAGCGTATCTTTGAAGGCGTGAAGTTCGATATCACGAAGGGTAATGATCCGTTTGAGTTCATAGATCGTGGCGTTACTTTGGTGAATGACCTAAATGCCAAGATCGTCAATACTCGGCTGGCGTTCGAGGCCGAAGGTAATCAGATAGACGAAATCACCAAGAAACTGAATGAGCAGGCGGATATTCAGCGGAAAGCGAGCGCGGAGAAGAAACGCCTTACCAAAGAACTGAATGAGGCTGATAACCCTATAGCAGCCGCAGACCGTGCTACTAGGCCGTTTGGTGGAGGATTTACCGCTAGGCCGGCAGAGATACAAGCAAAACTCACCGAAGCGGTAAAGGAAGAAGAACTTGCTACTAGCAGGATACTGGCCCTGCGTACGTTGATAGAGACCCAAGAAACAAACAACCTTAAACGTGCCATAGAGGCAAAGTCTCTGGTAGCCAGTAGGGACGAGGCTATTACCGCTACGGCATCCGCCCTAGGCCCAGCAGCCTATGAGCAGTTGTGGAAGAAAGGCAAAGATGGGGCAGAAGCTTTTGTCGATCAGATACACAACGTAGCCGCTGAGGTAGCACAGCTAACTCTTGGTGTAGAAGCGGCAGGGAAGGAGATAGCCCAACTAAAGACTAACGATCTTCCGGATGCAAAGAAGCTGGCCGAGGCTAATAATACGTACGAGGTATATTCTGCCGAACTCAGCAAAGCAAAGGCCAAGCAAGAAGACCTGATGCAATCGGCAGAGCAACTGTCGTCGATAATAGAAGCCTCCAGCGAGAAAAACCGCAGGGCCACGGTAGAGCGGATAGTGGGCCTCGGTAGAGAAGCGCGGGTTATGGAAGCCTTGCGAAATACTACGAAGGCTAACAATAACGAACAGGCGGCAGCACAGGCTCTTGTGGGTTCGGCCTCTCTTGGGGTAGCCAATAGAGACGCCTCTTACCGGGCTCTACTTGGCCAACGGCTGCTTGCCCAGGATGCCGCGTCCGCATATCGTCAGCTTGCCGATGTAGCCACCGCAGCCGCCGAAAAGGCTAAGCGTGCCGTAACCGAGGCTATGGATAAGTCTCGTCAGGACATGGAGAACCTGAAGAAGGCTGCTATAGACTCTGCCGCAACCCTCAAGCAAAACATAATCAACGCCGGTCTAGTCAATACAGGCAGGGTTACTGACGAGCGGGCAGGGGAAAAGCTCAACGAGCTTGAGATAGAGAAGAAGCGTGAGCAGGATATTCTCGACCTTCTGAAGTCTCAAGGCCAGATAAGCGATGCCAATTTTGCTAGGCGCAAGCTGGACCTCGATCAGGAGTACGCACGCAAAGCTAACGCCATAACGGATTCGGCTAGCGACGAGAAGGCCAAGGAAAGCGCCAAAGGGCAGATAAAGCTGTTCAATGAAACCAAGGTATCTGTAGAAGCCCTGCAAGATAGGCTAAATAGTTTAGCCGAAAAGCTAAATAACCTGAGCATCCCCGCAAGTGAAAGAGCAGCACTTATTGAACCATTCCATACGGCTACAGCGGAGTTGGAGGCTCAACTAAAGGTTATGGCCGGGGCCAAGACAGCCATCGAAGGGCTGGCTACTTCTACCGGGCTTCCGCCAGTGCCTAGGGGTACTTTGGAGAGCATGCAAGAGGCTCTTACGATTGCCACTCAGACAAAGAACATCGCGGAGCAGAGGGCCGCTAGACCGCAGGAACAAATCCTTGCCACCCAGGCCGCACGACTGCAGGAAGGGGCGGCTGCCGCAGAAGCCAAGGTCAAAGAGGTAGATAAGGCCCTAGGCGCTATGGCGGAAAAGTCAGGGGTTTCGATAGACAAGATAAGCGAAGACTTGGCTAGATTGAGCGAAGACCCTGCTTTCCTCAAGATAAAAGAACAGTTTCAGTCGCTAGCCGCAGAGGGTTCTATCAAGGTAGGTGTAGTTGGTTTCGACCGGGATGCCTTTTCGGAGCAGTTGAAATCAATTGCAAAAGTCATGGAGGGGCAGCGGCTGGACCTGAACACCGCTGTTGATGTAGAGCCGCTAAGGGCTTCTCTTACTGAGGTAGCAAAAGAGTTCAGGAAGCAACTTACTGCCCCGGTCAAGGATGCGGACGGGAAGGACAAGGCTAACGCTGTTCCTATTTCCTTGTCGCTTGACGCGGCTTCCGAGGCAGCCAAGATCACTGCACAGATGGGGTTAGTTGCCCTCAACGGTAAGATAATAGTCAAGGAAATAGTGGGGGCGGATGGAAAGATCACCTACGTTAATTCTACTGCTACGTTTGCAGAAGGCGGTCTCGTTAGAGGCCCTGGTACAGGCACCAGCGACAGCATAGACGCCAAACTATCGGACGGTGAGTACGTCAGCGACGCCCTTACTACGAAGACGTTTAGCCCCAAGTTTTTCGGTGCTTTGAAATCGTTTGCAAAATCCGGCAATCCTTTAGGTATAATAGGCTGGCTTTCTCAGGCAGCGCCGCGTGTATCTACTCCAAGGCTTGCAACAGCTTCGGCCGGTAGTTCAGCACCTGAGATAGGCAACCTAGGGTCTCTCAATATCACCGTGGACCGCCGGCCGGTGGGGAGAGTGATGGGCACTAGGGAGACTCTGGACAACTTGGTTTCCGCTATCTCTACTATGTCGAAGGGGCTGTAATGTTTACTATAGGGGGTGTGTCCATAAACCCTAGCATGGAATGGACTGACCAGTTTTCTTCTCAGGTGGTAGAGCAGACCACCCGACGCACGCTTACCGGGAAGCTGGTTATCTACTCCGCGTCCCTGCAGAAAGGGCAGAAGGTCACTTTGGTATCCACCGAGGAGTACGGCTGGCTTACCAGGGCGCAGGCGGATGCGTTGTTGGCTTTGGCTGAAGTACCTGGAGTCATCTATTCTATGGTGCGGAATGGCGAGACGTACAACGTAGTATTCCGCCATGATGAACCGCCAGCTATAGACCTGCGTCCTCTGATACCTAGGATGTCTATGGAGAGTACCGACTACCTTGTCGGTACTATTAAGTTGCTTATCGTATAACCCTGGAGTGTAAAAATGTCCATCCTTGATTCAGAGCTGCGGTGGTACCGCAGTGCAGTTTCTTCCGATCTTCCCGCCAACGGTGGGGTAATGTCCGACGCGGAAATAGTATCCGGCGTTACAGGCAACCTATTCCCCAGCGCTACCGTTGAGCAGCGTACGGTCGGTGCTACCATGTACCGCAAGATGTTCGCCAAGGTAGCCAACGCGTCTAGCCTGCCGATGTATAGTCCGCGCATATGGCAGGATGCCAACACGGATGGCGACGACCGGATAACCTTCTTTGCTGGTACTCAGCGCAACACACAGGCCGGGCTGTCTGGAAGCGAAATGCTTTTCGGTACCGGCTCGCTCAATGCGTCCGTATCGGCAGGGGCCTCCTCGATTACTGTCTTGGTCGAAGACGGTACGAAGATTCTCTTCCGGTCAGGGGAAACCCTGCGGATCAGCGACAGGGCTACTCCGGACGGCGCTGGGAATGAGCAGTGGATAGTCATTGCTTCCGCCCCGACGGTAGTAGGTAACGTGGTGACTATCGCCCTGGCGACCCCGTTGGCGAACAACTATCTGGCTCCTGGCACCAAGGTATCCAGCGTGTATATGCCGGGTACGGTCGAGTCTTCCAGGACCACCCCGGTAGTTACCTCGGTGTCCGGTTCGGTTACTCTGACCCCTGACGTGAGCGACATCACCACGCACAGCATCGGCACGGTTGAGCAAACCTGGACTCTCACGTTCGCTACCTCCACCACGTTCAACATCACCGGAGACTTGCTGGGGTTGGTTGCTGCAGGTAACGTATCGAGCCCGACCGCCCCAAACAACCCTGCTTACGGGGTTCCGTACTTCACCATCGACGCGGCCGTGTTCGGCGGTTCGTTCCTGGCCGGTGACACGGTGGTATTCAGCACTTCCCCATGCGCTGTGCCTATTTGGGTGAAGCGCGTCATCCCTGCCGGGGCGGGTACGGTCAGCAACAACAAGTCTTCGTTCTACATTGATGGTGAGTCCGACTAATGGCTACCCCTCTTTCCACTAGCGTCCTTTTTCCGTTTGGCGATAACGCCGGGGGGACTTTGACACTGACGGCGGGAGGGGACATCATTCTGCCGATAGGTAGCCTCTTGGTGACGATGGTCGACACTATACCTGGGGGCTCTCCTTCCCTGTACTCTACGGTGGGGGAGATAAAGGAAGTGAGCAGGGGGTCGAAGCACATCAAGGAAACCTTTGCCAATATCACCGGGGCAGATAGCTTCGAGCTACCTTACCGTAGCTGTACTTTCCTACTCATGTTCGCCTATAACGAGGATGGCGTACGTGGCACTCCCGACTACACCATAGACCCTGACGGCGTGGTTCGCTTCGCCGAGAAAATATGGGGGATGGCCAGAATCGGGGCCTATGAACAAAGCGTCACTTACCTGTCCTACACGCCTTTCAGCCGTGGCGATGCTACCGTAGGTCTCTCGACCGAGTACGGAACCATAGCCGCGTATAAACACGGTGTTTTAGCCACTTTAGAGATGTCCCCGATCAGCGTTAACAACGGCGAAGAGGAGCTTGAGATATTCCGCGTGGAATCCAAGGTTCTCGTCAATGCAGAAGGCGCGTGGGAGTACCCGGAAGGCTGGCCGAACTCACCTAGCTACCCAGGGTACGCCGGGGTCAAAACACCCAAACCTCGAATTGGTGTTGTTACTACTCGCGTCCACGAGATAGGTTTGGTGTCCCCGAAGAACGGCTACATCTATGTGCGGAAATTCTTTCACGCGTGGAACCAACCATTCTTCGGCACCATAAGTTACAAGCCGAAGTATGAGCTAGTGCATGGGGATGGCCTGGAAAGACTGAAGACGATAAGCATGCCTTTCTACCTTCGTGCTCTTGAGATAATCAAAGAGCGTGGGCTGGAGGGGAAGGTAGCACCGACATGAGCGAGGTAGTCAAACACTGGCCGGGAGTATCGGTCAATAGCACTTTTGTCTATGCTAAATTCACTGAGCTAGGGCTTAGGTTCATAGGCAACAAGAGAGGCACTACCGAAGTAGTTGATGGCCCTGGTCTTGGCATACAGAAGAGTATCGACGACTCGCTTCTGTACCTTCCCAGTACCCCCGACGTGCATGAACCTACGGTCACAGTGTCGGTCTATGTAGGGAATAGTACGGATGCAAAGCCTGTAGTATCCTCCAGTCCTACCGAGTTCATTGATAGGAACAAGGCAACCCGGTACCCGTACGCATATACCAAAGACACCAAAGGTAGGGTAGTAACTGCTTTTTTCTGTGTAAAAGAAACGGTTAGGGAAGACCCTTTCGGTAAGCTATACGCCGAAGGTGGTACCTTCCTCGTAGTAGATGGAGAAGAGTACAAAGTACCAGACTTCCCCAGAATACTGGATATGGCGTTGCTGTTCGACAGCACCGGCTTTTACATAGATATAGTGATATTCAAGGTAGGAGCCGCTAACCATATAGGGACTTTGGAGTATTATCGCTGCAAAGATGCAAAATCTACAAAAAATGAACTCGATTTCATTTTACAGGGATCAGCCTCTCTGAGGAATATAGCACTTGAGGCCATAAGCAAGTTAGTGCCGCCAGCACAGCAGGGGTTAGCCACCGCAGGGGAGGTATTGGTATCCCTAGAGTTTGTTTCCGAAGGTGGAGGAGGCGGCATAAATCCGGCTACTATGGAATTCTCTACAGCCGCTATAATGTGGCAGAACGCCAACTCTATAAACCGAGGGGGTACAAAATACACTAGAGGCAACCCAAACGGGGTGGTCATAACTATGTCTCCTGGGGCGGGCTTGACTTGGGGTGCAGAGATTGCATGGGGGGAGTACGTAGCCATTACAGGCGTGCCGGGGGAGTGGAGTTCGTATATCAGTAAAGGCTACTCTGAGTCAGTAGTGCGGTCATGCCTCCTAGAAGGAGGAACCGTGGCTACTGTAGTCTTCGGGGGTAGCTACGAGGAGCTAATCGAGTACCCGGTACTGTGGAAAGACACCTATCTCAGCAAGCTATCTATACCCTGGCTACCGGAGGTTTTAGAGTTTTCCTGCATATTCTCCCATGGCCGTGAAGGGGTAGGGGATTGGTTTTGGTATGAGTACGGCGGAGAGCTGCGCAGTGCCCATAAGTATCGTGACTATACTGACGACCACGTACATCAGGCGTACGCTAGCTATATAGACATAAGGGCTCAGGTATGTTTGTTGTTTATGGCTGACGTTACAAACACCAACTCTTTCAACTATACCGTGGTGGACATAGGGTCATTCTCTGGCGCACCCATAGCGGTCGTAGACGGGTCGTGGAGTGGCGAGAAGACCGTTAGACTGTACGTTCGGGTATACCATGGCGACTATGCGTATGAGTACGATTTACCTAGTGACGGGCCGTTGGACGCTATATATGACGGGATGACACCTTTTGACAAATACTTTACAGGCGGCTATGGTCCGTTTAGCTGTCCAGCAATTTTCCCTAGAGATGGATTGTCCTCTATGTGGGATTTACCATTATCCAGGGGTGACGAGTATGTGAAATTCAGCGCGCCTGTATGCCTATGCTGGGAAGACGGAAAGTCGTTTCTCAGCTTCAAAGTGGAAGGGAAAAATGGGTACGACTTCTCTATACAACATACTAGTGTTTGGCCGATAGCCCTCCAGAACGAAATAGACACTGCCTTGGGCATGCCAACAGGTGATATAGTAGACGTTCGCTACGGTGTTGTTTTGGGTGAATAGAACCAGTATTTTTATTTAACGATAGCCCGAGTTTAACCTAGGAGAAATTCAATGGGAATCAATGCGTCAAACGTCACCTTTCGCCTTTCCGGCGGTGCAGGTAACTCGAATGTGAATGCCTCTCTTGGCGGTGTGATGTCCAGCACCCTCATGCAGAGCCAGAGCACCCCGGTGCTCACCACCAGCGGTCTGCAGCTCACGTACGCTGGGGGTATGTCGGTCGGTGTCAATAACACCTTCCGTCACACGTACGTCACCGGCGTCCACTATCTGGAGTACAAAGACTATCTCGATGGTAGCTATGGTCCTCCTGTGGTGCTCGACGCCAACGGCACGTTCTACCTCGCCGGGGCGAGTCATGGCGTAGCTGTGGTAAACGTCGTTCTGGCTTCTCTCCCGGTCACTACGGTCACTGAGAACTTCCAGGTCACGAACATCAAGAACAACTTGTTCGACGACGTGGCGAAGGCGGATGCCTTGTCCGGCATGAACGACTATCGGTGCATCTACATCCACAACAGCCATGCCACGGAAGACCTTCTGCAGGTAGGTATCTACGGCTACGGCTCGTCGGGGAACCCTGCAGCAGCCGGTGACAAGTTCTATGTAGGGGCAGACCCTGCCGGGCTTGGCAACGGCTCCACGACAGGGGTAGCCACCACGATTTCCCCGGAGACTGCAGTACCGTCAGGCGTTACTTTCAGCTCTCCTGAAGTCGGTTCCCCGCTTCTGCTTGGGTCCATCGGGCCTTTGCAATCGCGTGCAATTTGGCTGAAGCGCGCAGTACCGGCCGCTCTGTACGCGGTCACTCCTGACGACTTCGTGTATTTCGGTCTGAAGGTCATCTTCTAGGAGAACTAACGTGCCAAAGAATTTCCAAGCCCTGACGTTCTTCAACGCCGGGGAGTTTGATGTACTGCTTGACGAGGCGCTTGACGACACCTCCAACTCAGTCACCCTGGACGTTACGGGTACGACAGGGGGAGGAGGCACGGTCTATAACAACGTGTTCGTGAGCTTCGAGGATGCAGGTACTCGGGAGGTGGCATTCGCTACCTCTTTGGGTTCCGGTAGCATGACCCTGGAGAGGGGCAACACAGAGTTTGGCTACGCCAAGCACGCGTGGCCGTCCGGTACCAGGGTGCAGGCGTATATGCCCAAGCAGGTTCTGGAGGCGGCGCAGTACGCTAGTGGTTTTGGGGCGGGAGATATACCGGAAACGACTATCTCTATAGCCACCACGGACGCCGGTACGGTGCATGACTACACGCTGGTCCCAGGCACGCAGATCATCAAGCTAGCCAAACATGCCACGCACTTTACTAGCTGGAGTGCTTCCTTTTCTCAGATGCCTAAGCTGCGTTTCGTAACCCCTGCGGGGGCTAGATTCTGCTCGAAGGTTATCGTAGTCAGCGACTTCACCGGGCCTGTAGGGATCATCAGTTCGGACAACACCACCGCACCGAACAGCGCATGCACCGGCTACGGGTCGGGCCGGGTGTCTCTAAGCTCGATCATACGCACTAGCCAGATATTCTGCATAGATGCTATGGTCACAAGGAAGGCGAGCATAGACACTACAAGGACTGATTATACCCGCGATGTGGATATCGAGGGCGATATCGTCCTGTGGTCTGTGACCCGAATGGGGCCATCTTACGGGTACCTGCCTAATGGCGACTTCATGGACCCCGCCGCTGCCAGTACCAGTGTTCTAGGGGTTATCGGGGATGCAGCTACCATACTCGACCACATCGTATGGTGGATAGGCAAGTTCGAGGTTGATTTGCTTTCAATCAATGGAGGTATAGGCGGCGGGGTCAGCTACTATACCAACATGCAGGAGTGGGCGGACAGCCTCAACCAGTACCTACAGGACGTAGATGCCGCCTTGGTTACTCTGCAAGCCCAGGCGATTGATTTCGAGAACCGCATCTTTGCGCTAGAGAACCCGTAAGATGGAACTGAACTCCTCCGAGCTGAACAGCGTACCGCTGAACTCACCACCCCCAGGCGATGCCCTGCCTTCGGGGGAGCAGCATCTTATACTCAACCTTAGCTGCGAGCTGTCGTTTTTCACCACACTAGAGACGCCAGTCGTCAATCTGGATTACAACTACTTCGTACCGACCACGGTAGAGGATGCAAATCTTCTGTCGGTTCGGTATGATTACTTTGTAGCCACGATAGTCCAGCACAAGCACTTGCTGCTTGACTATGAGTATTACGTGGCAACTACGTCTTATTGCAATCAGTTGCAGTTCTTTCAAACGATGGGGCAGGTGCGGATAAACTTCGCTAGAGCGCTCCTACAGATAACCACCGATTTTACCCCGTACGACGTGGCGGTAGGGTACCATGTAGGCGCTTTCTACGATCTGCACGGGGTACGCACCCAGTACATAGACGCATACCCGGTTTTCCGCTACACCGCCCTTCGGTCGACTGAGGTAGCGTACGCGCTTAATCTCGCCTTCGATATGGGCATGATACAGGACGGTGAGCACGAGTTTTCCCTGGAGTATTGGCTCTACAACTTTGATCCAGTACCCTTCCAGTTTGCCTTCGATATGGGCCTTAACGTGTTGGTGGACTCGCACGATAGGGTATCTATAGCGAACGGTATGGGTGTATTGACCTCAGTATTTGGCAACGGGCTGCCGACCCTTGACTACGGCATGGGCGTTCTTACTGAGAGCCATGGGTCGAAAGTATCCCTAGCTTACTCCATGCCTTTGCTGAACGACGCGCGTATGGAGTTTCCCCTAGATTACTGGGTACGTAGTATCGACCAGATCGACGTAGGTCTGTACTGGACCATGGACTATGGCAGCGCCAACATGGGCTTCACGCTGTCTTCCGAGAAGTACAACACCGCCGACATTGCGCTAGGTATTTTCACTGATATAACGTACGGTAGTGGGTTGGCTATGCTCGGTATAGCCTATGGAGTAGAGCGTAAGCTGCGCGCCGGGCTAGATATACCTCTCAGCTTTACTGCGGTCAGTAGGGTGGTAATCAATTCGGTGCTCCGGGCTTATGCTCGTAGTGGGCTAGTGGTCCGGCCGTCTTTGACCGACAAGCCAAGGAAAGGCGTCGATCTGGTATCCAGCCTCGGGTACGCCAGGAGTGGGGTAGATATACTTCCTTCCCTGCCGAAGACGCCCAGGAGAGGTTTGTCTATCTCTCTACCGTTCCGTGCCTCTTGTTCGGCCGGGCTGGTTATCCCGCTCTACCTGTACAAGAGTTGCAGAGCTGGAGTATGGCTAGGGGCTCCGCTTTTGGCCAGGGATTATGTATCGAGAAGGGTATGGATTTCCTCTCCGCTTACTGACGACACCCCGCACATTCGGGGCGGTAGCTACTACCTAGTGGTAGGGGGCGTTCATGTGGAGATACAGAAAGGCACTGTACGGGCCGACGAAGCAGACTATGCGTGGCACGGAACTTTCACGCTTACCAATCCACGGCAGCTATCCCTCTTCACCGTGAATGCCGAATTCACCATAGAACTCCCAGGAGACACCTACACCTTTGTTGTGGAGTCCAAGAGCAACAAGCGCACCAGTCCGGCCACTATGGAGGCTACTGTAGTCGGTATCTCTCCGAGCGCCGTTCTGGACTCTCCAAGGGCTCTACAGGTAACTAAGAACTGGGAGGTAAACACCACTGCCAGAGCTATCGTCGAAGAGATGGCGGGTAGCTATCCGGTACTCTGGGAGATAATCGACTGGGCTATTCCCGGTAGCCGGTATGGCGTTTCGTTGGTGAGCCCAATCAGCGTGATACAGGAGATAGCCACTGCGGTGGGCGGTACCGTAGATAGCCTCTATGATGGTACGCTCCGAGTGCGGTTCAAGTACCCTGACACCGTTCCGGCTTACGGACCGCTCACCAAGGAACACACGTACATAGAGTCTGAGCACCTGTTCGAGTTCACCGAAGACTACGCCCCCGTCAGGGAGTACGACAAGTTTCGTATAACCGACATGGACGCGGTTACTGAAAACGACGTGCTAGACTACGAAGAGGTTACGGCTTCTACGGGTATAATGCGTGTCTATCCCGGCCCATGGCGTGACACCTTTGTTTTGAAATCGACTGCAATAGTTTACATAGGCCCCAGAGGGTACGAGGTTCGGGAAGAGACAGAAGTGATCGAGATAACGAAGGGAGAGGGCAGCACTAGGTTCCCTGTCTATAGCGTTATATCGGTCGAATGGATAGACGACAATCTGCTAGGGTTGGTGGCGGGTGACGATAGCAGGAAGATAACCACCACGCACCCTGATAAGAAATACTCGATTGTGAAGCTGAGGTATAACACTCGCTGCTTCAAGTACCCGATAGTCGGGACGCTAGGCAGATACGCACAATTCATTGTGGAGAATCCTTGATGGCTACCGTAACAACCAGCATTGTCGTAGAGTTCAAAAAAGAAGGTAGCAGCGTTCTTACCGCTGAGATAGACGGTCGCCCTACTGGGTTCAATAGCGGCCGCACTTCCTTCAGCCCAGGGGACTCCGCTGTATTTTTGCTGTTCAAGACGGATGACGTGACGGTAGATAACCTCATCGCTAGCTACGGAGTGGTAGAGGCTGTTACCCCCATCCCTCCGGCCACCGATCTGTACGAGGTAGAGGAGTGGCTTACCTTTGCCGATACGGATACTGCATCGCTCAGCAAGCCCTACACCATCGGGCTCACTTACGAGTGGTACGGTACGAACCTTGGCACTCTTACCCCTGACGGCACTTCCATACGAGCCGCAACTAAAGGGGTCGGGGTGGCAAAGGTCAAGTACCGCTCACGCTTCACTGCTCACTCAATAGCTTCCCCGCTTACCATGAACGGCAAGAGCGACTTCCAGATTCTCGTCTTTGTCGCAGGACATACTGATGCCTGACATCATAGTTCAACGAGGGGCTGGGGTTAGGCAGGGGAAGGATGTTATAGACCCACTGCTTAGTACCATAGGGGCCTGCTTAGCTCGTGGTAGAATGGAACTAGACGAGCATACTGAAGGTTTGCAGCCGGTCAGTATGCTTGTTTTGTATAGGCCAGGGCTGCTATTAGGAGATTTGCTGGAAGTGTACGATGCCTACTACGGAACAGTGTGGTACGGCAAACTGGTAGGGATAGAGCATACCGTTGAAGGGCCGGAAATAACCACTTCACTGCGCGTAGTGCGCCCGACCGACTTTGAGGTGACATGAGGCATGGACCACCCAATCATAGCGCTTAGGCGGCTGTTAACCGGCGATACTTCAGGTAGAGCCATAGGGGTCGTGTCTTCGGTCAAAGGCGACACCGCTGTAGTCTCCTTCGGTAAGGAGAGGAAAGTAGTGAATTCCTCCGGCCTCCAACTGCGTCTAGGGGACAGTGTTTTGGTAGAGTCAGGGAATGCGGTGCATAAGGTGAGCCCCCAAGACAGCCTTCCTGTGTACCATCTATAACTAGGAGAAATACCGTGAGTGCTAAGTACAATATCCGGATGCGTAAAGGGGAGAGCTTCTTCCGGGAGCTGCGGTGGGAATCCGAACCGTACATCTACAAAGAAATCACCGCTATTGAGAAGTCGGCCCCTCTCCGGATTACCTGTACGGCCCACGGTTTGTTGCCCGATCAGGCTTTCCTCATTCAGTCGGTAAAAGGACCTACCCTTCTCAACGCGGCCGACCCCGAGAAGGCTACGGACTGGAGACCGGCGACGGTCGTTGATGTCGACACTATCGAAGTCAATAGGGTGAATTCCCTTGACTTCCCGGCGTACGTCAGCGGAGGGGTAATCAAGTACCGCACCGTCAAAGACTTGACAGGGTACGCCGCCCGCATGGAAATCAGGGACAAATACACCGGGGAGCTTCTGTACGCCCTATCCACCGTCCTAGGCAATCTGGTAATCGACCTAGTACGCCAGACGGTAGCCATCGACATACCGGAAGCGGACGCCATTCTGTTCACTTGGGAGAAAGGCGATTTCGACCTTGAGCTAGTGAGCCCTGATGTAGTCCCGGTAGTGCATTCTCTTATCTACGGCGAAATACGGGTGGATACAGAGCAGACCACTATGCCCTAACTGGAGGGACACACGATGGCCTCGGATAAGGTAATAGCTCTGCAAGAAAAGGTGGAGGTAGTAACAGTAGATAAAGTGAACTCGATTGCAATTCTTTCGAGTGAGACTACTCAGGTAGTCGATGTGGTGAACAGGGTGGTACCTGTAGTATCGTTTGGTACCAGCGGACCGCCCGGACCGATAGGGCCTAAAGGGGACCCAGGGCTAGCCGGTGTTTCGCTACCCTTCGACCAGATAGTCCCGGCAGCCGTATGGACGATCAATCACGGACTGGGGCGCTACCCGTCGGTTACAGTAATAGACTCTGCGGGGGACCCCATAGTTGGTGACGCTCGGTACCCCAGCAACAACGTAGTTGTAATCACCTTTACCTCGCCTTTTGCTGGTACTGCTTACCTAAACTGAGGAGATTCAAATGAAGTATGGTATCCCCATTGATATGACCCAGAATGAACTGCAGAACGCAGTTCTTCACAAACTCGCCGGGGCACCAAGCTCGCCGGTTGAGGGTCAGGTCTACACCAACTCCGGCACCCACATCGCCTACTACTGGAACCTGACGGAATGGGTGCCCATGGATGCGCGGGCGCGCACCAACATTCCGAACTCGGCGCTGGCTACTGATCCGCTTGCCAGGGCGAACCATACCGGCACGCAGACTGCTTCCACCATCTCTGATTTCGACACGCAGGTACGATCTAGCCGTCTTGACCAGATGACGGCACCAACTGCTTCAGTGTCTTTCAACAGCCAGAAGCTTACCAACCTCGGCGCTCCTACGGCAGGTTCTAACGACGCGGCTCGTATCGTAGATGTCGAGACCGCAGTGCAGAGCGCGGCAGCGGGTATCGACAATAAGCCTTCTGTACGGGCGTTGGCGAATACCAACATTACCCTTAGCGGTGCGCAGACGATTGACGGGGTTAGCGTCATCGCCGGGGATCGTGTTTTGGTGAGAGGGCAATCGACGGCCAGCCAGAACGGCTCTTACGTAGCAGCAGCCGGGGCGTGGTCGAGAGCGACGGACGGAGATGCCACAGGAGAACTCACCCCCGGTGCATTCTGGTACGTGGAAGAAGGAACTACCTACGGTAAGACCCAGTGGCGCATCGAGAACACAGGGGCTATTACGGTCGGCTCCACCGCTATTACGATCAATCAGTTCGGTGCAGCCGCCGGCTACACTGAAGGCGACGGTATCCTCTTCACCGGAAACATCATCTCGGTTGAAGTGGTCTCCGGCGGCGCGTTGGTTGTTGGTGCCAGCGGCGTCGACATCGACGTGTCCAAGGTGGTACAGAAGAAGGCGTTCCTCATCGGTGACGGAGTGGCAACCAGCTTCACCTGTACGCACAACCTGAACAACCAGGACGTGATTACGCAGGTTCGGGAAGTGGCCACCAACGAGGTATGGGGGGTGGGAATCCAGAACAATGGGGTGAATACGGTGGTGATATCGTTCTCCTCCGCACCGGCTACCAACTCTTTCCGCGTCGTTGTTCAGGGGTAATCCATGGGGGCTATCAAGCAAGGGCAGTATTCAATCCTGCCCCAGGTAGCTGCCCTGCCCTCTCCGGTCGCAGGCTTGGAGGGGGTCATCGTAGAGCTGACCTCCGACAAGAAATGCTACTACTGCGACGGGGCTACATGGGTGGATTTGTCCGCCACGGGCGGTGGCGGTGGTCTTTCTCCTACGGCAGTCAAGACCGCCAACTACACGGCGGCGGCGAATGACTTGGTGCGAGCAGACTCAGCGGGCGGACCATTTACCGTAACGCTACCTGCCTCACCGGCTGACGGTGCGCAGATAGGCATTCTCGACATCACCAAGAATTGCGGTACCAATGCTGTTCTTGTATCTCCGAACGGAAAGACGATTGAAGGAGATTCAGGCGGGCTGTCGATTGACTTGGACGGGGCCTATATCCAGCTTCTCTATACCGCTTCTGGGACTAACTGGAAGGTGGTAGATACCTTGGCCTCCGGCTATGCCGAGGCTACAGGAGGTGGGGGAGGCTCCACCTTTTCTGAATTTCTCTTGATGGGTGCATGAAATGACCACCTCCTATAAGGTACTTGGGCAAAACAACCCGGCCGCCGACACACTCACCACCTTGTACACAGTCCCTGCTGCTACGGAAGCGGTGGTTTCTACCATTTCCATCTGTAATCAAGGGGATGTAGGTGCGAGTATTCGGGTAGCAGTACGCCCTGCGGGGGAGGCTATAGACCCAAAACATTACTTGGTGTTCGATAGACCGTGGGAGCCAAAAGACTCGGTATTTCTTACCTTGGGAGTAACTCTGGCGGCTACCGACGTGGTATCAGTGCAGGCAAGCACTCCTGACGTATCGTTTAATTTGTTTGGTGGCGAGGTGACGGCGTGAGCATTAGGCGACTGAGTGTGCCGAGATGGAGCGAGAACACTCTGCGCGTTGAAACACAACCCTATGTGCGGCCCGCAGACTGGCCGGCGATGTCGGATATACCGGACGGCCAGCAGAAGTTCGAGGGGCTGTACGCGGTATTTGACTGTGCAGCAAACCCAATAGCCGTGCAGTGCGATGGTAACTACACGGTAGATTGGGGGGACGGGACGGCTACCGAGAACGTGTCTTCGGGCGTACAAGCCCAACATAATTACAGCTACGGTGCTTCTGGTTTATCTGCCGTAACCAGTAGAGGGTATAAAATCGCCAAGGTAGTTATCACCCCCAACGGCGGCAACCTCACCAGTGTCAATGTAGTTAAGCGGCACAGCACTATCCACCTATACGCAAGCTCTGTCCCGCTAGCCGCATGGTTAGATGTTCGTGTAACCGGGGAGCACATTACCGCACTAAGTCTATCTAACCGCAACCTTGGCACTCTGGCATACTCATCCCTTCTTGAAATCGTGGGGGTAGGTACTAACAGTATTACGGATATGTCTTTCTTTTTGGCTGCATGCCACAACCTGCGCTTGGTAACACAGATGTACACGGCTGCCGCTACCACTATGACCAGTGCGTTTGACGGCTGCGGTAGGGTGCAGTATCTACCACCAATGAACACCTCATTGGTTACAGCAATGAACAGTGCGTTGTCGTACTGCTACTCGTTGTTAGCGTGCCCGATAATGGATACACATAGCGTAGAGGACTTCTCCTCTATGTTCGTTGATTGCGTATCTATGCGCTACGCCCCGCGCTTGGATACTTCAGCCGGCACTCTGTTCGATACTATGTTTGAGGGGTGCAAGTTTCCAGACTTCCCTGTAATGGACTTGACTCAGGCCCTCTCTACGGGCTACATGTTTTTTGGTTGCGCCATAGTACGGGTACCGGCTCTTGACCTTCCGTTGGTAGAGGCATGTACTGGTATGTTCTATGGTTGCAGTAAGCTGCAGCGTATAGAGCAGTTGAATGCGCCTCTATGTATTGACTTCTCTGAGTTATGCCTTAGCTGCTCAAACTTGGAGTATGTCGGTTCTTTGGACACGTCTTCGGGTGACTCTTTTGGCTCGATGTTCCAATTCTGTGTATCGTTGCGAGAATTGCCACTATTCGATACGTCCAACGGAACTTTTTTTGAGTACATGCTAAACGAGTGTACGTCCTTGCGTGAGCTACCGCAGTTTGACCTATCTAGTGCCGAGACGCTTATTTACATGTGTTTCGCGTGTAAATCTCTTTTAGCCATACCAGATATCGACTTCTCCAACGCCACAAATATGTACGGAGCTTTCGGTTCCTGTTACTCATTGAAGAATATAGCCGGTAACTTTCCTTCCGGAAGGGCACCAAACAACAACAACTTCATATTCTCCGACTGCATATCCGTGAGTAAAGTTACCGCAGTATTTAATGGGGACACCATCCTTGGGCCGGCAGCACTAGACGGCGCGGCACTTGACGTTGTGTACACCAACCTGCCGGTAGTCTCCAATAGCTCCTACCTATCCGTTGGTAGCACCTATGGAACAGACTCAGACACACCATCCATTGCCACTGGCAAGGGCTGGATTATTTACACATAGAGGGGCAGGAAAGAATGGCATGCCTAGTTAAAATCACGGCTGACGATATACTCATCGCCTTTACTTCAGTGTACGCTCCAGGGTACACACTGATTGTCTCGGAATTGAATTCGAGTTCACCCGTCGTTGATGGCTGGAAATACTTTGACGATACAAAAGCTCGCGAAGACTTCCCACCAAAATGGCGGCAGCCTTCCGGCGCACACGATGCCTATGCCTTCGGCGCTCAGGTATTCCACGGCGGTAAAGTATGGGACTCCCTGATCCTAGGGAATGTGTGGATGCCCGGAGTCTCAGGGTGGCGTGAGTCAGTGCCCGGAACCGGGGATGCTCCAGCCTGGATTCAACCTACCGGGGCTCACGATGCTTATGCCAAAGATGCCGTCGTATCCCATTCAGGAGGGAAGTGGAAATCCTCCATCGCTGATAATGTATGGGTACCTGGGGTGTATGGTTGGGTAGCTTTCGTTACCGAGCTTCCTGACACCACGCCAAGTATCCCGGCCTGGGTACAGCCACTAGGCGCGGGGGATGCTTACCCGTTGAACGCCATAGTCACTCACAATGGCTTCACGTGGCAAAATACGGGCTCCGCCGCTAACGTATGGGAGCCAGGAGTTTTTGGCTGGGTTAAAATCTAAGGAGCGCACGTGACCATCTCCCTTAAAACACTGCTGACCCCGGTAGGGGTGGTAATAACAGACCATGGAGCCTTGACGGGTCTGTCCGATGATGACCACCCCCAATACCACAACGATGCGCGTGGGGATGCAAGGTATGCTCCTATCGCGAATGGAGTAACCAACGGTGACTCGCACGACCATAGTGGCGGGGATGGTGCTCAGATCGCCCATACTGCCCTATCTTCGGTGGGGACAAACACACACGCACAGATTGACACACACCTTGCGAGTACGTCAAACCCCCACTCCACCACTGCCGCGCAGGTAGGAGCGTTGGCTACTTCGGCATTCTCTGGGGTAGCCAAAATTACTGTAGGAACTGCAGCGCCGGGGAGTCCCTCCGTTGGCGATTTGTGGGTAGACACCAACTAAGGAGAGCACAATGATTACACTTGAGACAGGCCAACCACTCTTCACTGACCCGGAATGGGCCGTAGTTGAGGGAGGTACTTTTAACGAGACAGAGCTAGTGGAGTGCTACCGCATCTCCGCTCCTGAGCAGCGAGTTGCTTGGTACGCTCTGTTCATATCCACCGGGGGATTCGCATAATGACCAGCGCCGCACACATTCACCTTGGCAACCTGCCAACCTACAAGTTTGACATCGACTCCTACGACCCCGACAAACTCGGGCTGGGCAAGCTGATGCTGCAGAAGTCAGGGGTCGCTGCCGCAGACAACTTCGCTGGGCCGTTCCCTATCCAGGTGCAAAGGCCAATGGAAGCGAGTACGACCATTCCGTTTGCTTTTCCTTGGGCTATGCAGTGGAGCTACAACGCCAGCTCACGGAAGGACTGGATTTTTGCGGCGGACATCTCAACAGCCGCAGCTACCCGCCGCCTCGGCATGTGGGAGTTTGACCGTATTACCGGGGTGGCTACCTACAAGGGGTTCCTGACGATCACCTTCCCCGGCACGTCGGAGGCGAAGACAATCCGCGCTTTGCGCATGTCTTACGAGAAGTACAGTACGGGTACGGTCGGCGTCTCAGGTACCGCTGTTACCGGAGACAGCACAGCATGGCTCACTAACCGTTGCTGTGTCGGTAACAGAATCGGCTTCGGCTCCACTGACCCTACGCAGATCACCACATGGTACGAAATCTCTGCCATGGCTTCGGATACTGGTATCACGCTGGCCACTTCGGCGGGAACGATAGCCGCAGGCACCGCTTACGTTATCGAAGACCTCCGGGCCTATCTGGGCGTGACCAGCGTAACTACGTCCCTCGGTGGCCTGTACGTTATCAAGGGTTTGAACCCGGCCCACTTCACCGGCCCTGGCGGCACCGTACCGGCAGCGACCACCATCGATAACATCAAGGCTAGCTACTTCCTCAAGGATGCGTCAACAGGCACTGCTTTGGTCATGTTCGGCTTGGCCTTCGAGGAGAAGATCAGCAAGCTAAGCCGGATGGTGTGGCAGCTTCACACCCTGGCAAATCCGATTCTCCAGAAGTACGATGTCTATGCGGCACTGACCCTGACTGGAGGCGCGGCAACTAACGCCCTGGTTTTGATTTCGGGCGCAGGCGGTGCAGTTACTGGTACGGTATCCCAGCTAAACAATGGTCGTATTGCCAATACGGCCCATGGCCCAGGGTCGGGACTGAACTGCATCTACTTCACCACGACCTCCCGTATCTACAGAACCGCTGACGTTTCGACAATCACGGCAGCCAGCACGTCTTGGCTGGCGGACAACATGACGGAAGTTCCACCGGGCGGTACTGCTACCTTCGCGCTAGGTGGCGGTATGCAGTGTCTGGAATACTCCTCAGTGATCGACCGCTTCTTGGTGATGACCACAGGTGCAGCAGGTATTCGCAGTTACTTGACGCAGTACCGCACTGATGGCGGGCAGATGGATCGCATTCTGTTCGCTGACTACAAGCAAATCGACCAGGGTTCAGCCGACTCCAGCACTACCCCCACGCCCTCTCAGCAAGTGTCACCGTTCACTGTGTGGGTCGAGGGCGGTGTCTTGTACGCTATGCGCTTCGGTACTTCTGCAGTCCTCAACCAGTTCTACATCATTCCGATTGGTGCGGACTGGGAGTACATCGCTACCAGTGGGGCGCGACTTGTTCTCCCGCGTATCCCCACTCCTGGGGCGGACGCCTATCTGCAAGCGTTCGTCAATGCAGTACAGATCGTCGGCGGCAACACAGGTAAGAACTTGGGCCTGCAGCCGGAACCCTACCGAGTGCAATTCCGCACCAGCGGGATATCGGATAACAGCGGCGGATGGACGCTGCTTGATGACACGCTCGATATGAGCGGAGTTGCAGGCGCGGAGTACGTTCAGTTCCGTGTAGAGTTCCGTATGGGCAACTTGCTGATCCCCGCAAGGTTGCTCAATGTGGGCATACTGTACAACGAGGTAGCCACGGACCCGCACTTTTTGGTGAGCGACAAGTCGGACCCTTCGGCGAAGCAGTTTGTTTGGTGGTTTGCCTCGGCTTTTGGCGGCACCGTACCGGCACTCCGGGTTAGAATCTACGACGCGGTTACGGGGAGCTTGCTGGTGGACGATGACACCACGACTCCTACCGGAACGTGGGCGAAATCCACTGACGGTACTTCGTTCGGAGCCATCGACTTTACTGACAAGGCCAATAACACCACGTACTACCGCTACACCCCGGCCTCGATAGCGGATGACGTGGTAGTCAAGCCAGTTCTTTCCCTCCTGTAACCCATGGCCTTCCTAGACATTGTTAGTGACCGCTCCGGCGTTTTCCAGATAAGGGGAAACGTCGGGACAGTCGCGGCTGCTGTATCCCCCGAAAATGCTTCGCGGCAAGCACGCGGCAACATCGGCACCCTGCAAGATATCGCAGCGGAGGAAGGTGCTCTAAAGGTACTTCGAGGAACACTGGCCGGAGTTGCCGGGGTAGTATCCAGCGCTTTCGTGCTCCTTACCCGCCCCGGCGGCGGGCTCGTAAAGGTGTGGGGAGGGGCGTGGACAGAGAAGCCTGTGAAAGTATGGATGGGTTCCTCTTGGGAAGCTAAACCGCTGAAGGTGTGGTCGGGTACTCAGTGGGATTTGTCCTAGACCTCCAGCTATTGCACTTGATTTCAATTTTGAGGATATACAGATGCCAACAACTTACCAAGGGTTACGGCTGTTCATTAGGGCTAGGTTCCTAAAGGCCAGGGTAGCTGTACATCTAGGAGCCCACAGGATAGCTTATATCCTGGCCGAGGATAAGATGCACTTTGTCAGGCTTATCTTAGCTCTCAGCAGCCTCACGTGGGCGGCGGTACTGTATAATAGCGACCTATTCAACCAGGGGCTGATAACGTACCGGGTCATGTCTTCCATAATGTCCGCCGAGTGGTGGGCCTTTTGGTTCATGCTGTCCGGTATCGCCTGCCTATCGTCCGTGGCCTTGAACCTACGGAATAGATTCACTCTATTGTGCGACGCTCTGCTTACCTGCTTGCTGTGGACTTCCTCCACGCTAGCCTGCCTAGCCGCATGGTGGCCGCACGAGACGACAGGGTGGTTTTCTCAGATGCTTGCTTACCAAGCTCCTGTGTCTATGGCAGGGGAGCTTTGGTTGACGGTAGCCGCTTGGTGGCACTTCGTACGCCAAGCTACCGACAGAAGGGTTTGGTGCAGGGGTCGTTGCCCTTCGTGCCCGTACGCTTACATTAACGAAGAGGACCGCCATGTCTAACACTGCCGCAGAAGCCACAGTGGCTATGATAAAAACAATTCCTGACGGAGACCCTGTGGTCGATGCGGCGAAGTGGGTAGCGCTGATTCTAATCATACTCGGGTCGGCTACGTACCCGTTTATGCTGTTCATGCGGAAGAAGAACAGGGACAACAGCGAAACCTTGCTGGAATCTACGATATCGAAGACAGGTAGCACGCTATACACTCAGCTACTTGCCCAGGTGGAAGAGTACCGCAAGATAGCAGAAGCTGCTACCAAGGAAAGGCAGCTCCTTTCCGACCGGATACACGCCCTGGAGCTTGAGGCCGCAGAGCACAAACACAACATGGCGGTCTATCGGGCTTCCTCGGAGAAGCTGACGCAGAAGGATGCGGACATAGCCTCTCTCATTACTCAAGCGGCGACAGAGCGGGAGAAATTTCTTGATGTACTGAAGGAAAAAGAGAACGCAATTACGCTACGCGACGCGCGCATACTTCAGCTTGAGCAAAGCGTGAGAGCCCTACAGATACGGATAGCCAGGGACGAGGAGAGGTCAGTGTTCAAAGCCCATGTCTGCCCGTTCGCCATGGCCAAAGCAAAAGGTAGGTCTATATCTCCGGAGATAGATAAGCTACTGGCCGAGCACTCTGTAGAAGGGTCGGACCAGGGCACATGCGCCGGTGTTGAATGCGGTCTTAGCAAGGAGTGATGATGGGTACAAGAGCAGCCCTATGTGTTGGTATAAATTCGTTCAGTTACTTTCCTTCCTACAAATTGAAGGGGTGTGTAAATGATGCCGCTTCACTGGCCGCTATGGCCTCCACCCTCCTAGATGTACCAGATGAACACGTACAGTTGCTGACGGAGGGGAGGGCCACTAAAGCCCGTATAATCGACAGTTTGGAAGGTCTCGTATGCAAAGCCACCGAGGGGGTACTGGATAGCATACTGTTTTCCTTCTCGACACATGGTACTCAAGTCCCAGACCAGAACGGGGACGAGCCTGACAGCATGGATGAGGCATTCCTGCCCCACGATGTAATGATGCACAGCGATGGCCTAGGATGGAAAGAGCACAGCATTATACGGGACGATGAGCTATTCGCCCTGTTTGGTAGGGTACCGAAAGAGGTCAATGTAGAGGTTATACTCGATACGTGCCACAGCGGTGCTGGCCTATGCGGGGCAGAGTTCGGTCTATCCAGGGCTTCCCCTAGGTACGTGTCCCCTCCCGGTAGCGACCTATACGACGCCACGTACAAGCGAGCCAAGAAGAATAGACCTCCTGAAAACCCGTATGCTCTTTCCCCGGTAGTATGGGCTGCTTGCACGGAAGGGCAAACCTGTGCAGATGCCTTCCTTGGCGGTAAGTATTACGGCGCTTTTACGTACGCTCTAGGCAGGGTTCTTCGGTCTCCGGACGGTACCGAATTGCGCAGGGAAGAGGTACTGCACAAAGTATCCAAGATACTCCATGGCAAATTTTGTCAAACCGCGCAGCTATCGGCCACAAAGGAACAGAAGGGTAGTCGCATACTGCGTGGCCTTTGATTTATCTCCTGTTGCGTATATACTAGCGGCGGACGAAAATCGTCATCGGGCATATCGTGCCCCCGGTAAAGGCACGGTGAATGTATGGAGGTATGGTATGGATAGCAAACAGGTTGAGGGGTTTATCGAGAAGCTGGGATGCACAGCACCAAGGGTTACGGCCGGTATGCTGGAAGACAAGATTTCCAGGGAGTTCTACTTTACCGCCGCTGATGGGGTATTCGGCAGTCAAGCACTCCCAACTTTCGCTTACGAAGAAGGGCCGCGCCTGCACACGCTTACCTTTTGCGTACTTGTCCTGGATAATGGGCATACGGTTGTCGGTACTAGCGCTTGTGTCAGTATCGAGAACTTCAACGAGGAGATAGGCCGCAAGGTAGCCAGGGATAAGGCTATCAACAAGTTGTGGGAGCTTGAAGGGTACGCTTTGTCGGTACGCCTGCACGAACTCGGCAAAGACGAGCAGACTACTACCGAACCCAGCGACGTGGGGTAGCCGGAAGCACAACTGTCTATTGCTTACCACGATCTGATGCAGCATAATGGCCCTTCGGGAAACCGTCGGGCCGTTTTCATTTTTGCACTCAGTTGCAGAAACACGCCCCGGCGACCCTTGTGTTCCTTGTAGGTCATAGCCTGAAGGGATAGACTAGCGGTTTTTGAGGAGGTACTACATGGACGTTACCAGCGGTGTTGCTAATAGGCACTCGGAAGAAGAGTTCCTTGAGAAATTCTCCACGCTCATTGATGCAGGGGCGGGAACCATTCACGTCCGTACCGGGGAAGTCATCCGGGCGGCTATCGCCATACGCAAGCATGCCCTATTGGAGAACGGGGTAATACAGGAATGGGATGTCGTGAACGGGTTCCGTAACATCACCAACGAAACATTCTCCGCCGTACTGCAACAAGGGGACGGTAACGTAGATGCTACGGCCGCGATGTTCGCCCCATTGCAGTCGTTGAGGAGCGGGGATGGAGTTACCGACATCAAATACTTCGTGTATTTGAACCCCCACCCTTTCTTTGAGAACAATCCGGTAATGGCTCAGCTTCTCGCCCTCTATCGGTATGCCCTACCTTCTACCAACGTCGTAGTCGTGCTCATCACTCCCGATATACCCCTCCCGGATGAGCTGAGTTCCACGGTTATTGCACTCGGTTTCAGTCCGCCCGGATTGGCGGAGCTTCGCAAGTCGCTCGAAGTCATCGTGAACAGCACTGCGCCTTCCCTCGACAATGGTTCCGCGCTTACCGAGGAAGACATAGACAAGGTATGTTATGTCGGTGCCGGTCTCTCCAAGACTAGCTTCGAAATCTACTCGGCTTTGTCGATTATCCAGGGCGCGCGGGAAGGAAGGGACTGTATCCATGTTGATGATTTGGTGAAGGGGGTATCGGTCGGGAAGACCGAGGTCGTCCAAACCAACGACATCCTGGAGCTTTACCCTACCACGGATATCAACAACGTCGGCGGGTTGGAGAACTTGAAGGCATGGGTAGCGCGTCGCAAGAATTGCTACTCCGACGAGGCTAAGGCTTTCGGTATCGAACCACCCAAGGGGCTAGTGCTCGTAGGGGTACCGGGCAGCGGCAAGAGCCTCACCGCCCGCGCCATTGCATCAGAGTTCGGGGTACCGTTGGTGCGCCTCGACTTCGGCCGGGTATTCAATTCCCTTGTCGGGGCTTCGGAGCACAGGATGCGTACTGCCTTAACGATGGTTGAGGATATGGCCCCGGTAGTCCTCTTCGTGGACGAAATCGACAAGGGGCTTGGTGGAGCAGGAGGGTCAGGGGATAGCGGTACTAGCAGTCGGGTACTCGGTAGCTTTCTCACTTGGTTGAACGACTGCAAACAGCCGGTATTCACCATCGTTACGGCCAACAATGTCACGCACCTTCCGCCCGAGATGCTGCGGCGCGGCCGGTTCGATGGCATCTTCTCTACGTCGCTTCCGACAGCCAGGGAGAGGAGGGAAGTGCTACGTATCCATCTCGGCCTTCGCAACCGCGACATATCGGAATTCTCCGCGTCGGAAATAGCCGGTATCGTCAATATCTCTGAGGGGTATGTACCGTCGGAGATTGAATCGGCGGTCAAGGATGCTCTGATTGACGCGTACAGCGAGGGGGAAGAGTTGCAGTACAAGCACATTGAGAGGGCTTTCGCGGCTATGGTGCCGTTGTCGAAAGCATTCGCGCCACAGATCGAGGCGATGACTGCATGGGCAAAGGCCAACGCCACGCCGGCAGGTTTGGAGGATAATACCATCAAGCATCGGGAGACCTCGGTGCGGAGGATACGGCCGCGTACAACGGGCAAAGGGGAGTAAGTATGACTCAATCGAAAACATGGAGCACCATAGGATACGGGTCAGTATCCTATACCAACACTTCCGCTAGGCTATCATCGCTGGTAGTAGAGCCGCCGTTCGACCTCACTCTCACCAGCAAAAAGCTACCGAAGGAAAGGTGCACGGTACGGATACCTGGGGGAGGAAACCCCAAGATAGAGGGATGGCTGTACACCGATATGGTTGATATCCCTAACGGTACGATAATCTTGTGCCAGTACCAAGTACGGATGCACGGCACGGCATACTGCGACGGGGCCTTGTTTATCCGGGCGCGGGACGATGGCCCGCTGATAAACGTAGCCGCCTACATTCCGGCCAATAACTCGGTCCTGGCTCCTACTACGGCTTCTTCCTTTATCGGTAGAGGGGATATACTGCAGGTAGGCGACCTGACCGAGGCGGACATACTACCCCGGCCTAGGTTCATAGAAGCTTTTTGTAACCAGGAGGAGATAGAAGAGTGTTTTGACGTAACGGTAGTAGATCAAGGCACGCCGGCCCCTAACTATATCCGAGCAGTGAACCGCAGGGGCAAGGAAGTAGTTTTGGTGGAGCAGCCTATGATTCGGCGTATGCGGATCAGAAAGCCTGCTACTTGACACAAAAGTTCTATACGGGTATAATGTAAAACTCGCGTAGAATCAACCCTCTAGGAGAAGCATATGTCACATACAAGCACGGTAGATGCGGTGGTAGTAACGGACGTTGAAGCGCTCAAGTCCGCAGTCAGGGAGCTGAATTCGGCAGGAGTGAAATGCGGCATCCTGGAGAACGCCACCCCGCGCGCATTCTACGCCACTCAGAACGGTATGGGGGAAGCCCCGTACGTCATCAAACTGGACGACGCCAAGTACGATATCGGCGTCTACAAGAAGGCCGATAACTCCGGGTATGAATTCCGTACCGACTTCTACGGGGGGAGCGTGCAGGCGGTACTCGGGGCCGCTGGAGGCCCGCCGAACAATCTTGGCAAGCTGTGCCAGATGTACGCAGTGCATGCAGTTACCAGGAAGGCCGCACAGCAAGGAATGTCGGTTAGCAGGGTACCCAACAGCAACGGCGGTATCAAGCTGGTCATCAACGACAATCGCGCATAACAGGAGGTACTACTATGGGCAAGCAGATAATCGTAGAGGTGTCGCCGACCGGCGAAGTATCCATAGACGCCCAGGGCTATAAGGGGTCAGGGTGTACCAAGGCTACCGAGCAGATCGAACTGGTACTCGGCGGGCAGAACAAGAAAACCAAGAAGAAGCCCGAATTCTACTCCGGTGCCGGCGGTTCCGTCAAAAACAAGATGGCTTTCTAGGGGGTACTATGGAACTCGTTATAGACTTCAAAGACACAGGCATAGTAACCGCCCTGCATTCAGACGAGTTCCCCCTGGAATTCTTGGGGGAAATGAGGGTTCAACGGAATGCGGAGTTGCTGTACGATAGCCGCCGCAAGTATTGGTATATCCGTATCATAGGGTATACGTCGGACTACTTCAAGGACAGGCAGTACAACGAATACCGCACATTCCCTCTGAATGGCTTCCCCTCGTATGCCTCAGCGCGCGACTTCGAGGTACAGTGGTTTAACCGTTGCACGCTTTTGGGGATAGTGCCGGGGACCACAGCCGGACTGCGGGAGGCCATATACCTACGCAAGGCTCTACGGGAACAATAACCAGACAAACCCCCCACAAACCCATGCAGACACGTGCCAAACATGCGCAACCTACCAGAGTATCCGTCACTCGTACGCGCTCAGTGGGAAGAACGTACATGGACTACCTATCAGTATTGCCAGTGGATATAAGAGACAAGCTACGGTTTAGCCGTACGGTACAGGCCCAGCACTATAAACTGTCTCGATGGGTAGAATCGACGGGCCGGCACATCCTGAAGAAAAGGGAAGTGCGCGTACTCCAATTCATCATAGCTCGTACCGTTCCTTATGGTAAAACCGCAGAGAGGATACTGGCTACTCATTTCCAGAAAGGAGTGTTCGACGAAAAAACAGGGGCCTGCATACAAGCTAGATGGGGTGGCAACAATGATGATTGGTACTCAGCGGTAAAAATACTGGAGCAGCACGACATGATAATCGTGCATCCGGTCAATGCCGGTGGTAGAGCGCTAGGTACCATTTACGAAATTGCACTTGATTTCATTCTACGAATTGACATACCTGGAGAAGATATGACCGCCCTAAGACAGCCTCGCAAGGCTCGTACCGAAAAACAACAACCCGCCACGGCACAGCTTATTGATTTCGGAGCTGTTTTACTGAGGGAAAAGCGCAAATTAGGTTGTTCCCTTTCGGACACGCGTGTTCCCTTTTTACATGTTCAAAAAGGAACACGTGAACAAGAAGAAGTAAACCTAGAAATAGAAGAATACCCGTCAGCGCCTTCGGCCTGCCGGGACGAGGAGTTTTCTTCAACCGAAAAACCAGTAAGAAGGAACCGCCCTGCTACGAGTGAACTCGATTGCAACACCATCATACGCAAAGCGATAGACGTAGCAGAATCGAAAAGCAGAGCAGCCCGCGAACGCAGAGTTGATAGTGCTGGTATTGGTTCCTCTGCTACATGTTCGGAAATAACATCCGCCTGGAAACAGGCAGTCATAGACGCTCAAGGTCAATGCACCGTCATCGGCCTTACCAGGGCGGAATACGGCAGACTGAAATCCTCGATAAAAGCTCATACCATCACTTTCACTTGGTACGACTTCTTTTCATGGTGCGTCTCGTCTTGGTCCATGCTTAACAAGCTGCACCAGGAAAACGCGGAACGGCGCAAAGCTGCTACCGGCGATAGGACCATAGACCGCGACAGTATCTATCTCGGGAGCAGCACCCCGCAGATAGGCAAAGTAGTAATCAACATCGGGAAACTTCTACGGGCCTATACTGAGGCTACAAACCCAAAGGCGGCAAAGAGCACAGATACAGCCCCGCAGGAAGCGGAGGATGTAGCACGGCTACGAGAAGAACTGGAGCGCTTGCGCGCAGAGAATGCAAGGCTAGCCGCTACGGTACGTAAGACCAGGAGCACGCGCACGGTAAGGGCACCTATACGCTCCACGCCGGTACCAAGCCGTGTCCTATCTTACGACCCGGCAGAAGACGATGCAGTTTTTGATGATGACGATCTTCCGGAGTGGCAATAATGAATAACGAAGACGTAAAGCAACTACTTCTACAGTCCGGTGTATCGCCGGATGTATTTGCTACCACGCTGCCTCTGTCGGGGTATCCGGAGGTACGCAAGTATTTGTCGGACGATCTTGGCGAACTACAACCAGTGATGTACTTCTACCCTAACAAGAAAAACGGAGGGGCACTGGCCGGCCAGATACTAGACCTGACTTGCAAAGAACTGGTACTCATGGGGCGCAGCGTCAAAGCTGTATCATTGGTTGATGTATTCAATGCTCTCGTATTGGATACAGACGAGAGCCATGAGCTGAAAGCGGAGATTGTGAACGCGGAAGTGGTAGGGATACGCGACTTCTACCAAGTTGACGGCAATGTGAATTGCTACTTCACTCCTTATCAGCAAGCCATGTTCTACTCGTTCATACGCAAACTCCTGATAGGGGGTACTTGCTTGCTTTTGCAGGGGGAGAGGCCACTAGCCGAGTCGGTTGCTTGGTGGTCGGCCGGGTTTGTAAACTACCTGGAAAACAAGGGAAGGCATTTCGTCGTACGTACTGAAGGGAAAGCATGAGCGACGGGCTGAAACTACTAGGCGCTATCGTAGATACCGGCAGCGTCAATGTACTGAGGGAGTTGAGGGGTGACTATTTCCTGGACAGCGAGAAAGCCGTGTATAACTACATGCGGCTGCATTACAGGAGATACGGCAGCGTACCAACCATCGAAACGCTGGAGGAAGAGGTAGGGGTAACAATACCTGCGGCGGACGAGAATATATCCTACTACCAAAAAAGGGTAGAGGACAGGTACCTGTACGGGGTAATCAAGTCGGACTATACTCGTCTGAAAGAGTCTCTTCGTGTGTATAACATGGACGACGCTCGACAGGTTATAGACGATATGAGAAGGACCGTGCGAGTCCATTCCAGCGAGTCTAGCGTCATGTCCGTACATGAGGCTGCCTTGGCCGTTCTGGAGCTATATGAGTACGCCCACGATAACCCCGGAGTATCAGGAGTACCTAGCGGCCTGCCAGGGCTAGACGCCTGTACGGGCGGGTACCAAGCTGGCGACCTAGTTACCTACGTTGCTCGCCCTGCGCAAGGGAAGACTTACATTCTGCTTGCCCAGGTTCGGGCGTCTTGGGAAGCAGGGTACAGCGTTCTGGTAGTATCCATGGAAATGACCATACCCCAGATAACTAGGCGCTTAGTGGCCATGCACTCGGGTATCAACCCCGACTATATACGCAAAGGCCAACTATCTACACACGCCCGCAGGAGGCTACAAGCATGCGTAGATTCTCTAGCAGGGTCAGATAGGTTCCACCTATATTCTGGAGGCAAGAGGAAGCGCCCCAGCGATATAGAGATGCTCGTGCAGGAGTATCGGCCGGATATAGTCTATGTAGATGGCGTGCATCTTATGAACCCGGAGGATTCTAGGCAGTCACAGCGGAACGATAGGGTGTCGTCTATATTCGATAGCCTTAACCAGATGACCATCGACCACGATATACCTGTCGTTGCCACCACTCACCTTAACAGGGCTTCAGGTACCAAGGGGAAAGCCGCATCGCTAGAGACAGTGGCGTACAGTGATGCTATCGGAACGCACTCGTCTTTGGTACTATCAGTCGGGGAAGGAGCGCCGCCCTACCGTAACACGCAACGGACCCTAAAGTTTTTGAAAGGCCGGGAAGGGGAGAGTGGCGTTATTCACACGAATTTCTTGTTTAGGCCGATGAACTTTACCCAGTGTGAGCGTCTTGATGTCAGAGACCAAGGGGGTGAAGAACAGGCACCAACAGGAGTGACTACAGATTGGATGCTGGGTTAATCTACGTTTATGGGGTGTACTATGGGCGAACCTGAAGGAAGATTTGACACGTACCTTTTGAGTCTGGAAGAGGTATGGTACGTGAGAGAAAACCCCACCTTGTTGCTAGCTGTCAGGGTGAGGTCGGTAGTCGAGGAAATCGAGGAGCTTGAGCAGGAATTAGAGGAGCGCCGGGCCGTCCTGGAGCGCCACATGGTTGCTTTGAATAAGCGTAGGTTGGCAGGTAACGGGAGGAAGTAGTGGATAGGTCAAAATGCGAAGGGTGCCCGCTCGTAGAGCATATGTACATGGAGGAAATTGCTCTAGGTGACGAGGTTCATTACCTAGTGGTAACAGATGCCCCCAGTAGAAGTAACGCCCTGCGCCAACGGCTGCTTAGTCCGTCAGCTTCCGACGTGCTATCACGTCACCTTGACGCCCTCGGGTTTGACAAGAAACATTTCGCCTTTGTGCCACAAGTCCGGTGCGTATTCGACCCCGATACCCTGCCCACCAAAGAGAAGCGGCAGATAGCCAAGCAGTGCCGGGCGCACTTGCTCGATACGGTAGAGCTGTACAAGCCAAGCGTAGTCATACCGATAGGCTCAGACGCCACAAACCAGACTGTAGGTAAGTCGGTCCAGATAACAAAAGTCCGAGGACTGGCCGAATACCACCAAGAGCTAGACGCCGTTGTTCTTCCTATGCTTCACCCTGGATTTGTGGCTAGGTACCCCCAGCATATCGCGACCTTTGCAGCCGATTGCAATTCGCTAGCCAGACTCGTAGATAACGGCCTGGATACCTCGATATCCGTCCTGGACTCAGGGGTCACGTACTCCTTTGTGGAAGACTTGCAGTTCCTGGTTGATATGGAACCGGAGGTACTGTTCTTTGACACGGAAACTACTGGCCTTGAGTTTTTCAAGAAGGGCAACGCCAGTGTGCGCCGGTACGACCCTACTATCCACGGCAAAGAGTTCGCCCCGAACCCGGCCATACTTACCATGCAGTTTTGCGTGCGGCCTGGGGAGGCGTACATGTTGGTGTGGGATCACCCCGAGAACCCCATACCTCAAAGACGCAAACCCAAGCTGGTTCAACAGCTCATACAGCTCCTGAGCAACCCCAACACTCTGGTAATAGGCCAGAACTCTACATTTGACTCCAGGTTCATGCGGGCTTGTACTGGGGTGAAGTACGAGATAGGCGGCGACACCCTTATGCTCGCTGCCTTGGTTGATGAAAACGCCATGAGCAAGGGGCAAGACACCCTCGTGAAACAGTACGTACCGGACATGGCTGGGTACGCGGACAGGTTCAACTCGCAGTACGACAAGAGTCGAATGTGGGAGGTACCGTTGGACGAGTTGCTGATGTACGGATGCGGGGACGTAGATACCGGGCTCAGGCTGTACGATGTCCTAATCCGCATAGTCGAGAAGGATGATCTGCTTACCGCTCAGTACCAGTACGTATCCATGCCGGGAATCAATACCTTCGTTGATGTGGAGATGGAAGGCATCTATATAGACCACGATGCCTTGTCGGTGTTCCAGCGGGTAATGGAGGAGACCGTAGAGGAAGAGTACCGAGCGCTCCTGGATCAAGTACCGAAGTCTATCCAGCGGAAGCATATAGATAAGGGATTGAAATTCACCCGAGCTGACTTTTTGCTAGATATCCTGTTTAACCACCCCGATGGGTTCAGGCTTCGGCCACAGGTATTTACCAAATCCACAGCCAAGCTGCCGGCGTCGCTTAGGGTGCCGAGCACTTCGTCCAAAGACCACCTTCCTTACTTCTACGAGTCGTGCCCATTCACCGAGCAACTGGCTTCGTATATCAAGAACGAGAGGTTGCTGTCCACCAACGTCAAAGGGTTCTCCAACAAGTACATACACGACGGTAAGGTACGCCCTACCTACAAACTGTGGACCGTAGTCACAGGCCGCAGCGCCTGCGTAAAAGACGATACCCCGATAGTTACTCTCAGAGGTATTGTACGAGCTAACGAGATTGTCGTCGGGGATATGGTTTGGACGCATCGGGGAAGATGGAGGCCAGTAACTGAATTGTTCCGTAAGCCTGACGAAGTTATGTACTCCCTGCACTTATCTAATGGGGAAGTTTTGACTTCGACAGGAGAGCATAAGGTTTTGCTTTTTTCCGGAGAATGGAGTACAGTAAGCTCTTTGTTAGTTGAAGGAGACGACAGTGCCATCCCCATGCAAAGCCCATCTAAGGAACAAAAGACTATCGAGACGTGTAGCGGAGATGTACCGGACGCAGTTAGTGACTATTCAGGAGGTAGCGGATTACCACGGTGTCAATCATCTTACTGCCAGGATAATGATAGAAAGCCACATTCCGGAGGATGTGTTCAAAGCACTGAAACGCACTCGGTATCAGAAAAGCAAACTAGGGGAGAAGAACCCACAGTACGGGCGAGAGTGGGCGTCAGACTGCGAGGAGGGGCGGGGGTACCTTACACGGCTGGTAGAGGGGAAGAGGTACTTTGTTCATCGGATAGTGTTTGCCGAGTACATGGGGGTTCACGTGTCTTGCCTACCGGACACTTTGACTATACACCACATAGACGAGAACCCGAAGAACAACAGTATCGAGAACTTGGCAGCCACAACGGAAGCTGGGCACCAGAAAATACACGAGAGGTATCAGAGCCCTGGGGAGGACTTACTATTGAAAAAGTTGTCTGTGCGGGAGTGCATAGAGTATATGACTTCCAAGTAGACGAAGACCATAGTTACCTATCTTGTGGGGTATTTAGCCACAATTCTGAAAATCCGAATGGACAGAACTTCCCAAAGCGAGGGCCTAATGCCAAGGCGTACCGACGCTCGTTTGTGGCTCCAAAAGGTTGGGTAGTAATCGAGGCAGACGAGTCGCAAGCCGAGCTGCGTATCGCCGCTGACATGGCCAACGAAAGGACCATGATATCCATATACAACAGCGGAGGGGATATCCACATATCCACCGCCCTGATTGTCATGGGTATAAGCATGGCGCAGTTCCTAGAGCTACCGAAGGCCGAGCAGAAGGCAGCAAGGCAGAAAGCCAAGGCTGTGAACTTCGGGTTCATCTACGGCATGGGCTGGAGAAAGTTTATCGGATATGCCAAGACTCAGTACGGTGTAGAGTTCTCGGAGGATGAGGCGCGGCGTATCCGTGAAGCGTTCTTCAGCCTATACTCCGGGCTAGCTCCGTGGCACGATAGGATGCGTGCCTTCGCCACCGAGCATAAGTTTGTCCGGTCGTACTCCGGCCGCGTCCGCCATCTGCCGATGATAGATTCGGATGACGAGATGGTACGCAGCGAAGCCGGCAGGCAAGCCATCAATAGCCCTGTCCAGAATTTCGGTTCAGACTTAGGCATCATCTCTATGGCGGCGGTGCGGCAAGATATAGACCCCGCGTATTTGCATCCGATTGCATTTGTTCATGACGCCATCTTCTGCTACGCCCGAGAGGAGTACGCCATGTGGGCAGCCGGCATCGTCAAGTATTACATGGAAACCAACCCTCTTGAGGAGATGTTTGGGCGAGTGATGAAAGTGCCCCTGATCGCCGATGTCAGCGTAGGGAGAAACTTCGGGGATACGTACGAGCTTGCGGGATTCACGGATGCTGAGAGCTTCGACGTGTCGTCATTGTGGAACGAGGAGACGCAATCTGGGATACTCCTACCGCCCCAAAAGATACCGCCAATGAACGGCAGAAGGGTAACGCCGCTCTATTCAACCTGTAGTTGACAACCAAAAAAGTTATGCGTATAATGGGCAGAAATTAGTAGGCTTTTTGGAGGGCAAAAAATGATAACAGTTCGCAGGGTACGTGCACCCAGGTCGCCGGATGCATCAGCGGAAGCAAGGGCAGTAATCGACGGCAAGATTTACCGAGTTGCCATTCTGCAGCAAAAGATAGCCTGTTTGGTGGTTGAGCTAGCCAGGGAAAAGGATGAGCTTCTTGCCCTTATGAAGAAGGCTAAACTCCCGGAAGCGGTCTCTTCAATCAGTGGAGTCAGCGCACTAGCCAAGGTGAAGACTCCTATCGGCCGGTCGGTAGTAACTGTTGATCCAGTCAAGTACCGAGCCAAGGTAGGGGATGCTAAGTTCATGGAGTCGGTGGATGTCCCCGTAACCAAGGCGCGAATGATGCTTGGCGAGAAGGAACTGATGGACATCAGCACGGTAGTCCCACCTAAAGCCGGCGAACCTACCGTAGTCGTGCAGGTGCTTTCGGGCAAAGAGTAGAATGGATAGGGAGTCTATCAAGGAGCTTGTGCGGGAGGTAGCAGGACCTAACGTAGCGTTCGTGGATCACAGCGAATGGGTAGGCTTCAATTGCATACTGGCCCCATGGACGCATGCTAAAGGTAGCGACAGTTCCCCGAGTTGCGGTATATCGGTGAAAGACGATGATGTGTCTATCTATCATTGTTGGTCTTGCGGTTCTAAAGGTACAGTGGCTTGGTTGCTTCGCCAGATAGAGAGATACACTGGGGACAATCTAGCCAGTTTGATTCGAGAAGTAGATAGAGGAGAGTTCCTTGGCGGTTCGCTGCCAGAATGGGGAGCCCGGTCTACGAGGAGTACGGTAGCTATGAAGATACTGGATACAGACACGTTTTTGGGGATTTACGAGGACGCCAAAGGCCACAGGTACTTGAAGTCTCGCGGCATCTCTGACAGCATCGTCGATAAGTTGCAGCTACGCGTGGACCCACAAGATAGTGCCGGGATAGAGCGGATACTTTTTCCAGTGTTCGGCCGGCAGAATCAGTTGTATGGATTCACAGGCCGCGCTACTGATAACTCAAGCGAGCCCAGGGTACGGGACTACCATGGCCTCCGGAAAAAAGACGTACTCTTGGGTATTCATTTGATAACGCCAGAGGACACCGGGGTAGTCGTGGTAGAGGGTTTGTTCGACTATGCCAAGCTCGTTCAGTACGACGTACCAGTGGTAGCCTCCCTTCACGCAGGTATCACTGCAGGGCAGAAAGCTCTACTTGCCGACCTCGGGCTACCAGTAACTCTGATGTTCGACAACGATGCTGCAGGCAGAATGGCTACAGCCACAGCAGCGAAGGCCATAGGGAAGTTGTTGCCGGTACATGATGTGAATTACAACAGCTTGCGCAAGAAAGTCACCGTCAGGGGCAGTAGCTTACCTAAAGACCCCTGTGTTTGCACTCAAGAGCAAATATACACGCTACTAGAAACGGCAGTAATACTGTGAACTTGACCACCGGATACTTTTGCCCTATTGTATACCGGCAGTTGCACAAAGACGTAAATATAGCTCGTGGCCTGTTGCTTCCGTTGAAGCATGGAAGGCCGGTGGTATTGGCAGTTGAGGATGCACAGGCTTTCAAGAAAAAGCGAGTGAAAACACCTAAACTGTTCCTTACGCCACTCACAATGTATGGCGAGCTATCGTCACGGATATGCATAGCATTTGAGGCTCACGGATGTGAGATTGTGGAAACAAGGCAAAGGATATCGCCCGTAGTATTTCTACGGATAGGGATATCAGCCCAACTGGCGAGAGCGTTAGCAACAGAGCTAACATTGATATTTACTGGAGGTAAATGAAAATGGCTATACCAGCAAGACGTAAAAATCCGGTTGCACACCCGACCACCCCCACCGGACACTATCGTGGAGAAGAAGGTCGCAGGCGAGCCGAAGAAGAGGCTATTCGGTCCAAGGCCCGAGCAGAAGCAAGACGTGCTTCAAGCAACATGCCTTTCCGGTACCGGGTTGGTGTAGGACAAACAGGGTCGTTCGTTGTCCTAGATGACGCTCCGGATTTCTTCCGGTTCGAGCACACACTGAAGAACCCCGCTACCGGAAGGTTCGACCTTCATATCGGTTGCTGCGCGGAATGGGACAACTGCCCCGCCGACGCTACCGACGACGCATACTATGCGCTGTACTTGACGGTCATCGACCTCATCCCCTACACCAACAGCCGTGGGGAGGAGGTACCTTTCGCCCGCAAACTTTTGGTGGTCAAGCCCAGCCAGCAGAAGAAGATCATGCGCGCGTACAGCCGTGCCGAGAAGGAGTACGGGTCGTTCCGTGGAGTGGTATTCGAGACCACCCGCGACGGTGACAAGGACGCTTCTATCGGCAACGACATCATCACCACCGGCGAAGTCATTGACGAGGACACTCTGCAACAGTATGTCCGCGTATGGACGGATGCCGAAAACAAAGAGCACGTTGAAAACTGCTTCGAGGTTCTCGACTACGAAGCGCTGTTCCCCTCCATGGAGGCGGACGAGATTGCTTCCCTCATCGGTGCCACGGTACCGGGCTCCCGCGCGTACAACGACCAGGAGCTTAGGGGCGGTCGCAGCGCGTCTTCTCGCGGTGCTCCAGCCCAGGCCAGGGCTACGCCGCCACGTAGGGCTCCTACTCGTGGTAGGGCCGAAGAGGAGTGGGAAGAACCCGCCCCGCGTCGTACCATGGCTTCCGGTACGGAAGGCAAGCGCACCGCCCCGGCAGGCCGGCCAGCACCAGCAAGGCAGGCACCCGCGCCAGCCAGGAGCGTCCCGGCGCGCAGGGCAGCTAGACCGCCGCAGGAAGAGAAAGAAGACGACGATATCCCGTTTTAATCGACACTGGGGGTTATATGGTGGGTTCGGTAAAAAAGGCAGCGTTCATAGGTGCGGGGGTAGAGATACCAAAGGCGTGTATCAACGCCTCCAGCATCTGTAAAGCTTTGACCGTGAATTACAGGCGTATGGGAGACCCTACGCCTATTCCCGTAGCTGCGTATGTAGATACCGGACCTACCATCGTGCTCCCGCGAGAGTACGGATTGCACTTGATTTCAAACCTAGACATAGAGGTCATAGACAGGTGCAGTTACGGGTACCTGATGGACTTCCCTGTAGAGGTAACGCACACCGGGAAGTATGCATATCAGAAGGATTTCGTCGCAGAGATACTGGAGAACACTAGGACTCGCTACGACTTCATGGTGCATGCAGCTACCGGCAAAGGCAAGTGTTTAGCAAAAGGTACACCTGTACTTATGTTTGACGGGCGTACGCTACCTGTAGAAAAAGTACGGGTAGGCGACCTACTTATGGGGCCTGACTCAACACCACGTACAGTAAAATCCCTAGCGCACGGAGAGGAAGAAATGTTTCGTGTAACTCCTACTAAAGGCGACCCCTACACAGTTAACAGAAGCCATATACTCAGTTTGCGTATTACTGGGTTGGGGGGTAAAAAGGTCTATGACAGTTTTGGTGTAGCCCATAGTAGCGGAGATATAGTAGACATTTCGGTAGATGGGTATCTAGCATCTTCCGACACTTTTAAGCACTGCGCTAAGGGTTGGCGTACAGGGGTAGAGTTTTCTGCGCCAACTACTACCCATATACCTGCGTATATTCTAGGGTCGTGGTTAGGGGACGGAAGCTCCAGAGGTGCTAAGTTGTTTAGTGACGACATGGAAGTTGTTCAGGAGTGGAGAAGGTACGCTGACTCTATAGGGCTGCACCTATCGGTGGACGCAGGCCCTACGGTAGGTACGTATCGTGTAGCTTCGTTTCATCCGAATAAACGTAACCCCATGATGCACCATCTGCGAGAGATGGATTTACTCCAAAACAAGCACATCCCTGAAGAGTACCTTACCTCTAGTCGCAGCGTCCGCCTAGAGGTATTAGCAGGTTTGGTTGATACGGATGGTTGCGTTTCTTGTGGGTGTTTTGACCTAGTTTTTGTAAATAAGTGCCTAGCCGATGATACTGTGTATCTAGCACGATCTTTAGGTATGGCCGCGTATGTCTACCCTTGCCGTAAGCGTTGCACCAACACTGACGTTTGGGGGGATTACTTCCGCGTTAGAGTATCCGGAGATGTTTCGGTAGTCCCATGCCGTGTACCTCGTAAGAAGGCTGGCTTACGTCAGCAAAAGAAAAACGCGCTTAATGTAGGTATACAAGTAACTTCGGTGGGGGTTGGTGAGTATTTTGGGTTTGAGATAGACGGTGATCGTCGTTTTTTGCTAGGAGATTTTACGGTCACACACAACACGGTATGCGCGCTGTCGGTTATCCAGAAGCTAGGGGTTACAGCGATAGTCTTGGTAGATCAGGAGAACCTGCTACTACAATGGGTAGCTGAATGCAAAAAGGTCCTCCACCTTACGGACGACCAGATAGGGGTAGTGCAAGGTCCGGTATGCTCCTACGAGGATAAGCACGTAACTATCGCTATGGTTCAGACCCTAAAGACCAGGGAGTTCGCTGAGGAGTTCTACAGAAATTTCGGGGTAGTCGTGTTTGACGAGGTGCATAGCGTTGGCGCTCCTACCTTTTCCAAAACCCTGCTAATGTTCCCGGCCTCCATACGGTTTGGTGTATCAGCCACGGTGGATCGGAAGGACAGCCTGCAGAAGTTGTTGCAGTGGAACCTGGGGGAAGTAGCGGTATCTCTCCTAGACAAGCATGAATCCTCGTTGGTGTATTTCGTACGCAACCATACCGTATATTCCTGGTACGCCAACATATCCCCCAAGTCGGGCCGGATACTGAAGGAGATATCGGAAGACGGCAAGAGGAATAATCTACTGTGCAGAATAGTACAGTGGCTGTACGAAGAGGGGGATAGAGACATCCTGGTAATAGGCGACAGGATAGAACAGTTAGAGAACCTAATGGCGATGTGTGCGTACGCAGGGGTACCGGAAAGCGACATGGGGCTCTACTGCGGCTTCAGGAACATATGGGCCTTCGCCAAAGACCCTACCCCGAAGCGTCGGCCGGCAGGGTACGAGAGAGGCACAGAATACACCCCTGTTACTTTCGGTAGGGTGCGGAAGCGAATACCTAGAGCCGAGCTTGAGAGCATAAAGAACTGCAAGAGAATCATCTTTGCCACCTACGGTATGTTCTCCAAGGGTGTCGATGTACCTAGGCTCAGCGCGGGGGTCGATTGTACTCCGCGCAGCAAAACAGAGCAGGTTCATGGCAGGATACTGAGGGTCCTAGACGGCAAGTACCTACCGCTATGGGTGACTATCAGGGATGTGTTCTCGTACAAGACTGAACACCAGTTTCATCAGCGCATACAAGGGTATGTTGCTAGTTCTGCGGAGATATATGAATGGGAGCTAAACAAAGGCGTACGTTCCTGGGACGTGTCGGCGCTGTCCCGAGAGGTGTCCGTCAATATCAGGGAGCTAAAGGCTCAGAATATCGAAACCTTAGACGACGGGCGCTATACGCTAACAGCCCCGAATACGCGGACAAGGTACGCAGGGAAGCGCTAGACTTCTACCGCAGGGAGCACCCCTTACCCCCACCTCAGTTGGCCGGTGGGTTGTTGGTTCCGGGGGTACAGAAGACCCTGTACTACGAGGAAGACAGCGTACGGTATGAGACCAGCGGATACGTTGAGAGCTACAGCGTACCTGTTACCGCCGCCGCTTTGGGCAGGACTAAGCTGAGCATCAAAAAATGGATCAGGGATGGTATTATCCCTCCTCCGATATGGCGGGACACTTCGAGAAATTTTCTACACTATACCGTAGGGGAGCTATCGACTATAGCCAGGGTTTTAGCTGAGCATGAAAGCAGTTTCGTTTATCTATCGACTAAGCACACCAACACCATAGAGGCTTTGTGGGAGGCAGTCAGGGTGTATAGGTCGAGTAACATATAAGGGGTACAGCATGGTTGCACCTAGAAGGCTTCGTGGTCGAAGAGAGGCTAGCGCAGAGAATATCTCTACGGAAGAAACCGTACTCACCGTTACTGCCTCCAGGGCAGGGGTTCCTGACGAGGAAAAGATAAAGGTAATAGAGGTGAGGAGTTTCGTGACGGACACGGCTAACGTCAGGGTGTCGGCCGGGGTAACGAAGAACCTCACCAACTACGAATTCCTACGGGTAGACGTGTCCATATCCGCACCGTGCTACGTAGAGGAGATAGAGGAAGTACGCGCACGGCTAGGGGTGTTGGTGTCCGACAGCCTTACCGAAGAAGTCGATGCGTACCTCAGTGAATAGCCAACACCAATAACAAGGAGCTGTGAATGGTAGCTAGGACCAAACGTACTCGCAGGGTGGCCGGAGAGATAACCGACAAGACACCTGACGAACTACCCGCAGTAATGAACGAGATATCTACCCGGTACGGTAAGCACGTGATGGTGGCGGCTAGTACCTCTATCCAACCCTTGAGAATCCCTACAGGTATCTTCTTGCTGGATTTCTGCTTACTTGGCGGCATCCCCGTAAGTCGCGGTACGATGTTGCTGGGAAAGAAGCACTCCGGCAAGAGCACCACCGCCTGTTTGATGGCGGCTAATGCCCAGCTCATGTTCCCGGAGCAGCGGGTAGTGGTAGTAGATATCGAGGGTACCTTCGATACCATATGGGCGGCTAAGCTGGGCGTGGACTTGGACCTTCTACTTCTAGTCCAGCCGGAGAGCGGGGAGGCAGCCTGCGATATCGTAGACGTACTGATTCGCACCAGGGAGATATCCATGGTGATCGTTGATTCAGTGGCAGCCTTGACACCCATGAAGGAAATAGAAGGCTCTGCAGAAGATGCCAATGTCGGCTTGCAGGCCCGGATGATGGGGCAGCTTCTGCGAAAGACTACTGCCGGCATGATCGCGGAGCGGCACCGTGGGCACCTTGTTACCCCGGTCTACATCAACCAGTACAGAGCCAAGATAGGCGGCACTGGTCCAGGGTTTGCCGGGGAGCCTCTTATGGTGCCAGGGGGTCACGCTCTAGGCTTTGCCAACAGCGTTGAAATCGAGATACGGAACTGGGAGAAGACTCGACAGGTCAAAGGGGAAGATGTACTGTC
>ERZ724506.14-NODE-14-length-98451-cov-182.235233_pt1 | contig 98451 bp, 85 predicted proteins | sample MGYA00376039_ERZ724506 | MGnify/ENA primary metagenome ERZ724506 (study PRJEB28724, sample SAMN07190887) | wastewater metagenome | isolation source: effluent of sewage treatment plant in Hong Hong | place: USA: Christiansburg, Virginia | collected 2016-03-01 ... | reverse complement strand
TTTTGCGGCAGAACGTTATTATGCCACAACCACCCTACCACGTCAAATCTTTCTACTAACTTTATCTCAAGCAAACCACAAACAACCACACTAAACTCCAAGGATTCAACCACCATATCAAGCACATACACACAATATTTAATACATAATTTTATTTTAAATATTTTAATAAATATAAGCCAGGTTTGCAAATATTTTGGCAAAAACAGCCATTATTAGACCTATTAACCAAACAAAATAGCCAACTCAACAATCAATTATGGCTACTTTTCATTGATTAATTAACTTATTAGCTTAATCAGTGATTGATTATAGTTAGGTTATAATATCGACTACTGCAAACTTATTTAATTAGAAAGCCAATACTGAAATGTTAACTCTTGAAACCAGCATATTAATCGCTATCATTATAGCCAGCGCCGCTTACGTCTGGCGCAAATCAAGCTCCGCAAAAACTGCACCAATATTATTAGATAAATACGATAAATTAATTATCTCTTTGCTGAGTATTGGTTATGCCCTATTTAGTTTTATTCACTTAGGTTCATTTCAGCAATTTAAAACTACTTGGCATGGGGAAGAAGCGGGCAATCAGCTCAATATTCAATTAGTTTCCCCAAGCAAAATTGGGCACATTTATTATTACTCGGGAATTAACAATGGTAAATACCACTGGAGCGATCTAAATAATGCAAATCAAGAGGAGCTAATAAACGACCCAACGGCTAATTTAGGCTATCCAGCACATTTCAAATGGAATAAAATTGATTTACCAGTAAGCGATTCACTAATTCAACAGATTAATTTAACCATCGATCAAGCGCCACTCGAAATTAAGCAGCTCGCAATTTTTGATACAAACAACAACTATATTTCAAACCTAAAGATTAAAACTAATAATAGCGCTGAAAACCTGAGCGGGTTGATCAGCTCGAGTGCGCCACAAGATTACGATGATAGTTTTTCCTCGAGCACAGTTTTTGATGAAATTTTCTATGCTACCACCGCATATCAACTCCTTCACGGTCTAGATCCGTATGTGGCAGTCCATCCACCGCTTGGAATGTTACTAATTGCTCTTGGCATTGCGATCTTTGGCATGAGTGCATTTGGCTGGAGGATCATTCCTGATATTTGCAGCATTTTACTGGTACCATTAATTTATATTTTTGCCAAACGCTTATTTAAAACTCGTCGCGCAGCAATTATTAGCACCATTCTAATCATGAGTGAATGTATGCACTACACATTAGGCAGACTAGCTTTTTTAGATGGAATTGTGACGTTATTCATCATTTTAGAATATTATTATCTATATAGTTATTTAGAATTACGCAGCAATGGTGCGAAATTCAGCGCATGCTATCGTTCACTTTGGTTAGCTGGATTAGCATTTGGTTTGGGAATTAGTTGCAAATGGAGTGCCCTTTACTCGGCAATTCCAATTATTGTGATTTTACTTTATGGTGAAATAGTTCTTGCGCGACCTAATTTACGCCAATTTTTGCATTCACTCGTAATAAATTTAGTCTTCTTTGTCGTGCTACCAATTAGCATCTATTCATTAAGTTATTTACCGTTTATTCATTCACAACCCAATGAAAATGAACTATTCAAATTTATCTGGCGCATGTTGCAATATATGTATGAATTTCAAGCTTATGGCCTACAAAATGCCACTCATCCATATGCCTCAAGTTGGCTTGATTGGCCACTCTTAAAAACGCCAATGTCAATTTTCTACTGGCAAAGCAGCAATGTTCCAAATTTAGCCGCCTCCGCTGTATTAACTGGTAACCCACTAATCTACTGGTTAATCTTACCAATGCTTGCCATGCTAACTATTCAAGCCTTTAGACAATTGAAAGATTATCGCGCGTGGTTTTTGCTCTTGGTAATTTTGGCACAATATTTACCTTATGCTTTCATTAAACATATTATGTTTATTTATTACTTCTATAGCAGCGTGCCATTAATTATCTTGGGATTAGTTTATTTAAGTGAAACTATGCTGGATTGGAATCAGCGCTGGGTGCGCTATTGTGTCTATGGCTATCTACTCGTAGTAATCTTGAGCTTTATTGCGTTTCTACCTGCCATTGGTGGCTTTGAATTCTCACGTGACTATGTGGTGCACTACTTATTTTGGCGCAGTGGCTGGAATTTTTAGCTTAGATTCAATCTAATATAATAGTTAGCCCAGTTTAAATAACATATTTGAATAATAGCATTCTGATATTCTTATATATCTAGATATACAAATGGCGTATCTATTTAATTTATCAATGGATAATTTAAACTTCAAGCTAATTTTAGAACTTTCACGTGATTAGTACTGGGTAAACTCAATTTTGCAGCTTACCCATACCAAATCAGATAAATACAATATTATTTAGTCTAATTTCAGAACCAAACCATCAATATTTACGCAAAATATTAATCACATCAAATGCCGCATAAGTCCAAATAATATCTGCACCAGCACGTTTAAAACTCAACATAGTTTCAAGTAAGGTCGCTTCGTAATCCAGCCAACCATTTTGCGCAGCGGCTTTTAACATCGCATATTCGCCACTCACATGATAGACCGCAGTTGGCATTTTGAACTCTTGTTTTACCCGATATAAAATATCTAAATATGGCAGACCTGGTTTAACCATCACAATATCCGCGCCCTCAGCAATATCCAAAGCAACTTCACGCAGCGCCTCATTGCCATTGGCTGGATGCATTTGATAACTAAATTTATCGGCATTACCCAAATTAGCGCTCGAACCAACCGCATCACGAAATGGACCATAATATTTTGACGCATATTTAGCCGAATAGGCCATTATCCCGACATTATGCAAATTATTTTGCTCAAGTGCAGCACGAATTAATCCAATTCTGCCATCCATCATATCCGATGGACAGACAAAATCCGCACCCGCATGCGCATGACACAAGGCTTGTTTCACTAAAACTTCATTGGTGACATCATTTAACACATAACCCTGTTCATCGATAATTCCATCTTGACCATGTAGTGTGTATGGATCAAGCGCAACATCACTAAACACACCGATATGTGGAAATTGGGCTTTAATGGCACGAATGGCACGCGGCACTAAACCATCTGGATTATAACTTTCACTGGCTAAATTATCCTTCCCCGCTTCAATTACAGGAAAAAGTGCAACTCCCTGCAAGCCTAACATCTGAGTTTTCTCAACCAAGCGCAACAACATATCAATGCTCAAGCGACTTTGTCCTGGCATGGATAGGATTGGTTCTTCACGCCGTTCGCCCTCAAGAATGAAGACTGGATAAACTAAATCATTCGCCGTCACCCAATTTTCTTGGGTTAAATTACGAATATATGGAGCCTGACGATTACGCCGTGGGCGACTAAATGGATAACTAGCCAATTGTTTCATTTCAAATCCTACTAACATTTTATTTAACCCAATATTATAAACCAATCAACTCGACTTAAATAAATTGAAGCTGTTAAAATAACTCTTAATAAATTAATCTAATTCACAAAGGAGTGCAAAATGCGTCATGAAACTGATTCAATGGGCGAAATTTTAGTGGCTGAAGATAAATATTGGGGTGCTCAAACTGAGCGTTCACGAAATAATTTTGAGATTGGTGTTGAGCGGTTTAAATTTACGCCAGCCGTAATTCGTGCCTTAGGTATTTTAAAAAAAGCTGCAGCTCAAGCGAATGCTGATTTAGGTGAATTGGATGGCAATTTAGCCAAATTAATTGTCCAAGCCGCGGATGAAGTGATTGCGGGTAAACTCGATGCACATTTCCCTTTAGTCGTCTTTCAAACTGGCTCAGGAACTCAATCTAATATGAATGCTAATGAAGTGATTTCCAATCGCGCTATTCAAATTGCGGGTGGTGTCATGGGCAGTAAAAACCCAGTTCATCCAAACGATCACGTCAATCGTGGACAATCCTCAAATGACACCTTCCCGACCGCGATGTATATTGCCGCCGCCGAAGAAGTAACGCATAAGCTATTTCCCGCGCTTCAACTTTTACGCAATACCTTGGATATCAAAGCACAACAATTTGCGCAACTAGTCAAAGTTGGACGCACTCATCTCCAAGATGCGACACCAATTACGCTCGGTCAAGAAATTAGTGCATGGGTCGCGCAACTCGATCACGGCTTAGCCCACCTAAATCAATCACTGCAAGGGATTTTTGAACTTGCGATTGGAGGCACGGCCGTTGGTACTGGACTAAATGCGCATCCTTTATTCGGTGATCTAGCCGCCAAATACATTAGCCACGAAACGGGTTTACCCTTTAGCTCGGCGGAGAATAAATTTTTTGCCTTATCCGCACATGATGGACTAGTTAATCTCTCAGCTGGACTGCGCACTTTAGCCGGTGCATTAATGAAAATTGCTAATGATGTGCGGTGGTTAGCCAGTGGTCCACGCTGCGGAATTGGCGAAATAACCATCCCTGAAAATGAACCAGGTTCATCAATTATGCCAGGCAAAGTTAACCCGACGCAATGTGAAGCACTCACCATGGTTTGTGTGCAAGTTTATGGCAATGATGCTGCCGTAGCTTTCGCGGGTAGTCAAGGCAATTTTCAATTAAATGTGTATAAACCCGTCATGATACATAATGTTTTAGAAAGTATCCAACTTATTGCAGATAGTTGCCGTTCATTTAATCAACATTGTGCACTTGGCATTGAACCGAATTTGCCGATTATTGAAGCCAATTTAAGTAAAAATCTCATGTTAGTTACCGCATTAAATCGCCATATTGGTTATGACAAAGCGGCTAAAATTGCCAAAAAAGCCCATCATGAAGGCATTAGCTTAAAAGAATCTGCACTCGCCTTAGGTTTTCTTAGTGCGAGCGAATATGATCAATGGGTAATTCCGCTTGAAATGACCCATAATTAGATTTAGACTCTCGATAGAATTGATCTAGTTAAACAGTTACGGATTACTGCACCCATAACACAAATACACTAACACTTCAATGTGGTACCATTAATTCAAGATAGGTGACTCAAGTAATTTAAAACGCAGCTAACTATATGAAAATTCAGTGGTGCAAATCACTTGATTTAATTTTAAGCTAATTTAATTCTAATTCATCATCTAAATACAAAAAGCTAAATAACCTTTAAATCATTTAGCTTTTTTAAAACATTTCATCAAAACTAAGATTAATTCCGATTCAGTAAAATAACAAACTTTAGTTATTATATTCCAGAACACTGAAAACTTTAAAACCTTGTTCACGAATTAACTTACTGCCATTTAGATAGAGTAAATCACTCACCACCGCACATTCGGCAACTTCTGCGCCCAAATCGGTAATTAATGAACAAGCCGCTAACATCGTTCCACCAGTTGCAATTAAATCGTCAATCACCAAAACTTTATCGTCTTTATGCACTGCATCAATGTGCATTTCAACCGTATTAATATCACCATATTCTAAGGTATAACTTTTTGAAACCGTAGTGTAGGGTAATTTACCCTTCTTACGAATCGGAATAAAACCAATTCCCAATTCATAGGCAACGATCGGTCCAAAAATAAACCCACGCGCATCCAGTCCTGCGACCTGAGTGATGTTTTGACCACGATAACGTTCCACCAAAATATCCACTACCGCTCGAAAAGCTTCCGGGTTTTGTAATAAGGTAGAAATATCGCGAAACATTACACCTGGTTCTGGCCAATTAGGAATATCGCGAATTGAATCACGAATTAAAGTCAAAGCTTGCTGATTAATTGTCATGGTGTTAGCTCTCAAAAAATTAGTTAAGTTGCAAAGTTTGATTAACCAGCGCAACCGCTTCTTCACAGCGGCGGCGAATTTCTGTAAAATCATGTGCCGCAATTAATTTACCCTCAACAATTGAAGATAAACCCACCGCAAAAATATTTTCCAATAACAAATATTTTTGCATATTCTCTATCGTCACACCGCCTGTTGGGCAAAACTTGATATGCGGCAATGGTGAAGCTAAGGCTTTAATAATATTGTAGGCATTATACGGTTCTGCTGGGAAAAATTTAACATAACCTAAACCATAATTTGCCGCATCCATGGCTTGACTTGGTGAACAAATTCCAGGAATAAAACGCACTTGTTCGGCATTCGCTTTACCAATTTCAAATAACTCTTGCGTAACACCTGGCGAAATAATGTATTCTGCACCAGCCGCTTGCGCTTGTTTAAAGTGTTCAACGGTTAAAATCGTACCCGCGCCAATCACCATTTCAGGCACATTTTGAGCTACTTTACGAATAACTTCCAGCGCATTGGCGGTACGCAAGGTAACTTCCATATTATTAATTCCAGCGGCAAGCAAGGTTTCAGCTAATGGAATTGCTGCTTCAACATCATTAATAACAACCACTGGCACGATTTTATTACGTGCAAAAATAACTTCCATTGATTTCATAATTTTATTCCTTCATACTTTTAAATAATATTACTCGCGCTACCTTGAGTTCCAACTAACACGATTTTGGCAATCGACATTGCTTCCTCGGCACGCCGACGAATCTCTGCATAATCACACTTGGCAACTAATGCCGATTCAGCAATCGAAGCAACCGAGACCGCAATCACGTTGGGTAATTCAAGATATTTTTCCATATTTACCATATTTATCCCGCCAACCATGCCAAATTTGGCTTCAGGAAAGGCATAGGCATAAGTTTTAGCCAACTCATAACCATTTAATGCTTCGGCAGGAAAAATATTCATAACATCAATTCCACGCGTCATTACTTCCATCACTTGAGTTGGCGTTAATACCCCTGGTAAGAAATGTGCGTCATTATAACGGGTGCGGGCAGCGGTAAATAATTCAGAAGTACAACCCGGTGACGAAATAAATTTAGCCCCCGCAATACTTGCATTCAGAAAACCAGCAGCATCCATCACACCACTCGCACCAACCATCATTTCTGGGAACTCTTTAGTAATTAGTTCCAGCGATTTCAAAGAATTGCGCGACAAAAGACGGAGCGCCATTACCTTAACATTTGCTTCAAGCAATGCTCCAGCCACGGCTAACGCTACTTTTTGATCTTCTAAAACTGCACCAGGAACGATTTTACTCGCACCAAAAATTTGCTCAATTGTTCTCATTTAATCACCCTAAAATAAAGTTGCACCAAGCTCAGACTCGCTTAAATTAGAGCGTAGATGTCCAAATAATTCACGCCCAAAACCAATTTGATTCGCGCTCAAATCTGGAATAGCAACCTGACGAGCAGCTAATTCAGCAGCGCTAATATGTAACTCTAATTTTCCTGCGTTCAAATCCAATTCAACCACATCACCATCTAAAATTTTAGCAAATTGACTATTTGGCATCATTGCTTCAGGTGTTATGTGAATTGCATTTGGCACTTTACCGGTTGCACCCGACATCCGTCCATCGGTAACTAAAGCTACTTGATAACCTTGATCTTGTACTGACAAGAGTGCTGGAATTAATTTATGTAGTTCTGGCATACCATTAGCGCGTGGACCTTGATATTTCAAGACCACTACGACATCTTTATTTAATTCACCGCGTTTATACGCCGCTAACACATCATCTTGACTATGGAAAACTTGCGCTGGTGCTTTAATATGGCGAAACTCTTCAGCAATCGCTGAAATTTTAGTCACACTGCGTCCCAAATTACCTTGCAATAAGCGCACGCCACCTTCATGACTAAATGGCTTAGCCACACTACTTAAAATCGCTTCATCATGATTAAACGCTGCTTGCCAAACTAATTTATCATTTTCCAACGCTGCATATTTAGCATGTGCAGATAAACCTTGACCTAACACAGTTTTTACATCTTCATGTAAATAGCCACCAACTAATAACTGCTCAATAATGTAAGCCATTCCACCCGCAGCATGGAATTGATTCACATCGGCATTACCATTTGGATAAACTTTAGCCAACAGTGGCACCGCCGCAGATAAATCCGCGAAATCATCCCAATTAACCACAATCCCAGCCGCTTTAGCAATTGCTGGAATATGTAAAGTATGATTAGTTGAACCACCGCTAGCTAATAAGCCAACAATCGCATTCACAATGCTTTTTTCGCTAATGATTTCACATAATGGCGTGAAATTATCCCGTTGCGCAGTATTTTTAACAATTTGCGTCACCGCTTGCTCAGTAATTGCTTGACGTAATGGTGTATTTGGCGCAATGAATGCCGCCCCAGGAATATGTAAACCAAGAACTTCCATCATCATTTGATTGGTATTAGCCGTACCATAAAAAGTACAGGTACCAGCAGCATGATAAGATTTTAATTCTGACTCAAGTAGCGCTTCGCTACCAACTTTACCCTCAGCAAAGAGTTTACGGGTTTCGGTTTTTTCTTTATTTGAAATTCCGCTTGGCATTGGACCACTTGGAATAAAGATAGTTGGCAAGTAACCATAGGTTAAAGCACCAATCAATAATCCTGGCACGATTTTGTCACAAATACCAAAACAAACTACCCCATCAAAAACATTATGCGACAACGATACCGCTGTACTCATCGCGATTACTTCACGCGACAATAACGATAATTCCATCCCAACTTGCCCTTGCGTTACGCCATCACACATTGCAGGCACACCACCCGCAACTTGCGCGGTCGCACCATTTTGCATAGCTACTTGCTTAATTAATTCAGGATAACGGTAGTAAGGTTGATGGGCGGAGAGCATATCATTATAGGCAGTAACAATCCCAATATTTGGGTTTTCAATGGCTTTGAGACTTAGTTTAGTTTTATTATCTTCGGCGGCAACCACATGTGCCAAATTAGTACAAGCCAAACTGGAGCGTTGGACACGTTTACCGTATTGCTCTTTCATGCGTGCCAAATAGGCTTCGCGCGTTGCTTTGCTGCGTTCAATAATTCTTTGCGTTACTTGTTCAACTACTTTATTTAACATATTATTACACCTATGAAAAATGTTTTACGCTGCTCTTTAGTTTTGTTCAATAAACCTTAATCTCCACGACATAATTGCTTCGAACGACTAAATCCTTGCGCATGGGCTTATTTATTAAGCATGGGTTTAACACACAAAATATTCTCTATCATCAGCTATTATACTATAGCCTAATTCATTGCAGGGTTTAACCTTTCACCGCAATATGGAATATCATCAATCGAAAATGACATCACTACGGCTTCAATAGTTTAATTTCATTATTTAAACAACTATAACGAGATAATTTTAAATCAATCACAGAATTTCATTCAGCTAGACTTGACATTTTACAGCACACAATATAAAATTGAGCACCCACTTACTTTTATACGCTAAAAAGATGAAACTCTCAAAATGTTCAAAAATTGCTCTCGTCATCATGTGTGTTCAATTTATTAATGCTCTTGAATTCATGATCATTGCCCCAATTGCACCATCTTTACTAATTCCATTCAATATAAATTTGAATCAAATCGGCATCTTAACTGGAGCATATACCTGTAGTGCAATATTTTCTGGCTTACTCGGATTTATCTATTTAGACAGATTTAATAAAAAAACAAATACTTTATACTACCCTTGGTATACTAAGTATAACTAATTTTTTATCTATTTTTTGTACGGACATCTACATGATCGTAGTAATTCGTTTAATTGCTGGTTTCTTTGGTGGAATAACTCTGGCTTTAGGCATGGCGCTAGTTATAGATAACACACTACCCGAACAACACGGCAAAGCTTTGTCAATTACAATTATGGCATTTCCATTAGTTAGTATTTTGGGAATACCTAGTGGAATTTGGCTAATTGAACAATTTAATTATCAAATACTTTTTGTCCTAATTTCATTGATGATTTTAGTGGTAATTCTCTTGGTATATTATATAATTCCATCAAACGAAATAAAATTAGCACAACCTTTTCATCAACGAATTAAACTAAATAAAACCTCAATTTTAGCTATATCATTACTAGGAATTGCCCAATTTCCAATTTACTTATTAATTCCATCATTAGCTATAATCTTGAAATACACTATGCACACATCAAATCAATCCATGCCATTTATGTTTATGGCTAGTGGTATAGCCAGTTTAATTACGACTAAAATTTATGGACATTTAATTAATAAGCTCGGCGTAAATAAACCAATTAACTATGCAACTACTCTATTCATTTTAGTGCTAATCTTTGGTATTATTACGATGAAATTACCTCCAATTATATTTATGATATTATTGATGTCCAGCGTGTACATTAGAATTACGGCAGTATCTTTAATTACCAGTAAATACCCGCAAGAACATCAAAGGGCTGGATTCAATGCTCTTCAGTCAGCAATTAGTAATATAAGCGCAACAATTGCAGGATTATCATCTTCTTGGCTTTTAACCGTAAAACCTGATGAATCTCTTGGCAATCTAAAATTATTAGCCTCAATCACAATTGTTTCCGCTATCTTACTGCCGTTAGGACTATTTATCTATCAAAAAGCTCTAAAAACACAATGCTGATGATTGAAGACTTCTCGAAAAACAATTGGACAAATTAGCCCTTAATTAAGGCATCGACTTCAAAATGGCAAAAGCTGTGCTATAATTTCTGCATCGACTAACATTTATTCAATTTAGATAAAGCACCATGCCATTAACTAATCAACTCAAAGAACCAAAAAAGACTCTTAAAAGGTTACAATCAGAGCAAAGTATTTTACTTGCGGCTCAACATCTTTTTGCGGAAAAGGGCTTTGCTGCAACTACGTCGAAAGAAATTGCGTACAGTTCGGGTTTGGCGGAAGGGTTAATATTTAGATACTTTAAAGATAAGAAAGGTCTATTGCGCCAAATAATGTTAAATTGGTTTGAAAAAAACCTCACTGAGTTAACTGCGCTACCACAAGATAATAATAACGTTACAAATGAATTAACTATACTTACCACCTGGATATTTAATAGTTATTCAAATAATTTAGATTTACATAAAATTGCGCTAGCAACTAAATTAAATAATAATCTTCATACAGAATTTGAAACTGAGTGTAATAATTATGTTGATCAACGAAGAACAATAATTTATGAACGATTATTAGTACACCAACAAAACCAACAACTCAGGCAAGACCTTGATATACAGTGCTTATATGAAATCATTCAAAGTTACGCTATGACGAGTGCTCTCTTTTTAAATGTTAAGCCTGAACAACAAGCCAAAGCTATAAAAGAGTTTATCAACATACTAATTAAAGGTATCTAAATCATAATTATTTGGATATCTACGCTAAACTTTTTAAATACCTGAGAGCAACATCAATATCCTTAAATCAAGTCAATCTATTTGAGATTTAGAAAGAGCTTGCTAAGTGAAACTTCGGGCGAAACCATGGGATAAATCGCGTAATTAAATATAATAGCAAACCACCGCAACCACCGCCAACAATTCCCGAGAATATCGCCATCATTAGGCGTTGGGTATCTTGATAGGGAATCCACCATCCCGTAATCGGACAAACAATTAATTCATATATGCCAAACAATAACGCTAACTTAAAGATGCCTTGTCCAGCAAATTGCAGCGTATATTTAGTGGTCGCACTTACCAAAACTAACGCCAATTTAAAATAGCGCACACCCAATTGATAAATAATTAAAGTCAGTCCGACGCTAATAAATGCCGAGACAAAACCAACGCGATAATCATCCCATTGGCGCGCAAACAATAGATCTTGCACCACAAACATAATCATTTCCAAAATACCTGCCAAAATACCTAAATACCAAACTCCATGCACCTCGCTTAATTGCACAGCAAATATACGCAATGAATTATTAATAATTACCTGTTTTAACAAGCGTAACAACACCATCACAATGATAAACGCCACCACAAAACCCATTATTGCCATAAAGATCACCGCTTGTGTCGCGATCTTATTGCTCATCGCAACTAGCGGCACGGTTAGCGTTTCCAAAGCGACAAAAAACAGCACCATGCGTAAATTAAACACGATGACGAAAGTTTTTTTATTCATCCGCCACAACCTTTTTTGAACGGCGACGCACAATAACACTAAATAAGACTGGCACCACGATCAAAGTTAATAAGGTTGATGTGGTCATACCACCAATAATTGCATATGCCATCGGTTTACGTACTTCGGCGCCATCACCATTACTCAAGGCCAGTGGCAACATCCCAAAAATCATCGCTAATGAAGTCATCACAATTGGACGTAAGCGAGTTTTACCTGCATTAACAATCGCCTCGGTCGCATCAATCCCCTCGCGTAATTGTTGATTAATGAAGTCCACTAACAAAATCCCATTCTTAGCTGCCAAGCCCATTAACATAATAATCCCAATAATTGAAAACATATTTAAGGTACTATTACAGAATAACAAAGCTAAAAACACCCCCACAAAGGATAACGGTAATGCCACCATAATTACCAGAGGTTGAACAAAACTGCGAAATTGCGCGGTTAGGATCATATAAATAAACGCTACCCCAATCATCAAAGCGGAAACCGCATACATAAATGACTGCACCATATCATCACTATCGCCGCTTTGCTTAAATTGATAACCACTTGGCAATTGATAACCATCTAAGACCTGCTGAATTTGGCTAAACACGCGTTGATTGTCACTCCCAATAATATTCCCAGTAATCGTAACTTTGCGCTGCAAATCAATATGATCAATCTCACGCGGTGATAAGCCAGATTTAGTAGAGGTAATCGTCGCTAGCGCAATCATTTGTGGCAAACCTGTTTCTGGGTTAATGTTTTTACTCGGGACTTGAAGATGATTTAAAACATCCCGATTGCGCTCCTCTTCGGGAATTTGCACCACCACATCATAATTTTCGCCATTTTTAGGATCTTCCCAAGTAGAAACTTTATTGCCCGCAAATAAAGAGGACAAGGTTGACCCAACATCCGACATTTGAATACCTAAATTAGCGGCAATATCGCGATTTACATCAACATTAATTGATGGATCGGCTTCTTGAAAACTAGTGGCCAAATCGGTAGTCCCAGCTATTTTGGCAATTTTACCGAGCAAATCATCTGAGACACGTTTCAAAACCAAAATATTATCGCCTTTAATATCGACATTAATCGGTTTTTGATCACCACCAGGTGAACCCAATGGCATGACGGTTTGCACACTAATTCCACCCACTTGCTGTAAAATCTGCCGCGTATTTAGCATCACTGCATCCAAACTGCGGTGGCGCAATTTTTTACTGCCCAAATCAATGGTTAAGGTCGCATTATTGCTTCCATCACCAAAATTTTTGCTCACTCCACCGGTAATTGATTTAATTTCTTTAATTTGTTGGCGTAAAATCGCACTAACTTGATTGACCTTGCCCTCGGTATAAAACACATTTGAACCCACCGAAGTTTTAAAAGTTACCGTATATTTGCCTTTATCGGCTTTGGGCATAAATTCACCACCAATCAACGGTACCAACATAAAACTGCCCACTAAAATCGCCAAGGAAATACCCAACGTAGTTTTACGATAATTTAATGAGCGGCGAATGAAGCGCTCATAGGCCAAAATTAAACGCTCAAACCAGGCTTCAAATTTATCTAAAGCCCGTCCAAGTTTAGATTTCGCCAGCCAACCACCATCTTTAGGCTCATGCCACAAACTCGATAACATCGGATCCAAGGTAAAACTCACAAATAAGGAAATTAGCACCGCAACGGTAACCGTAACCCCAAATTGAAAGAAAAATTTACCGATAATACCCTGCATAAACCCTACGGGTAAAAATACCGCGACCACAGTGAAAGTAGTTGCGATTACCGCCAAACCAATTTCGGTTGTTCCATCCATCGCGGCTCGGAAATGCGATTTCCCCATATGTAAATGACGCACAATATTCTCACGCACCACAATCGCATCATCAACTAACAAACCAATCGACAGCGACAACGCCATTAGTGACATCATATTTAGAGTAAAGCCACACGCCCAAATTACAAAAAGGGTTCCAATTAAGGCAATTGGTAGGGTTAAACCAGTGATCACAGTCGAACGCCATGATTTTAGAAATAAGAATACAATTAAAATGGTTAATGCAGCGCCTTCAAACAACGTACTCGCGACATCATCGAGCGATGCCTCAATTGCTTGTGATTGATCATAACTAACTTTTAAAGTAACCCCAGCAGGTTTAATTTTTTCCAATTCGGCAAGCATTTTGTAAACCCCAGCCGCAACCTCTACCACGTTCGCCTTAGCCGCAGGGCGCAAATCTAAACCAACCGCCCGCTTACCATCAATCAAGGTTAAACTGGTATATTCGTCATGCCCATCTTCAACTTGAGCAACATCACTAATTTTAATTGGAACTTGATTGCGATAGGCTACCACAATATTGGCAAAATCTTGGGTTGAGGTTAATTTACCATTCAAACGCACATTTACTTTTAAATTAGTGCTTTGCACATCACCAGCGGGATAATTATCATTCGCCGCCTGCACCGCTTGAGTAACATCGTTAATTGACAAGCCCAACGATTGGAGTTTATACGGTTCAACATTAATTCGCACTTGCCGTGCCACGCCACCAACTAATTTAACATCGCCGACCCCAGAGATAGTTTGCAAACGTTTCTTGGCAACCTGATTAACCCATTCGGTAATGTCACGCAACGACATATTATCCGCACCAATGGTTAATGACATCATTGGCTGTTCTTGCATATCAACCCGAGAAACTAATGGATTATCAACATCTTTACGAAATCCCGCAGCCACTGAAGAAACTTTGTCGCGCACATCTTGTACCGCGACATCGGGGTTAACATTCAGATTGAATTCAGCAACAACCGTTGATGAACCCTCAAATGAATACGAACGGATGGTTTTAATCCCACTCAAGGTGTTTAAGGCTTCCTCCATTGGGCGCGAAAGGTCTGTTTCAACGACCTCAGGCGATGCACCTTTATAATTAGTGCTAACGACGACAACTGGAAATTTGACCGCGGGAAATTCTTCAACCGAGATGTTTTTTAGCGCAACTACGCCCAATAGCACCAAAGCCAACATAATTACGGTTGCAAAATAGGGATTTTTAAGTGAGATTCGGGTTAACCACATAGTACTAGTTCCATCATTCAGAATTTATTTTTAATTGAATAGACGCTATTTTACCTGATAGTTGTACAGCAAATAGAGCTAATAATTTTTATGCAGCAACATAATAAGAAACTAGGTAATAAGATATCATGTAGATATATAGATAGATGAATTTAATTTGGGTTTAAATAGATATAAATTGAATGAGAGATGGTGGCCTGGGGCAGAATCGAACTGCCGACACAAGGATTTTCAATCCTCTGCTCTACCGACTGAGCTACCTGGCCAATGATCGGATTTGTGAAAGTACATAAATGGTGCCGGGAAAAGGAATCGAACCCTCGACCGTCTGATTACAAATCAGCTGCTCTACCAACTGAGCTATCCCGGCACTAAACGTTTTTTGGTGGCGAATCAGGGATTCGAACCCCGGACCTGCGGATTATGATTCCGTCGCTCTAACCGACTGAGCTAATTCGCCCCTAACGTTGAGATAGGTATTCTATCTCAAGTGTTCCTCTGCTGTCAACCTTTTTAAGAGATTTTTTGCAAATAAACCCAGTAATTATGCACCTATGCGGGCTAATACCTTGTTTTTACCCAGAATATGTATTACTGCATCAAACGAAGGAGTTTGCGTAGTTCCACATAATTTTAAGCGTAATGGCATACCAAGTTGCGGCATCTTAACATTTTGTGCACTACAAAACTCTTTAATCGCCAATTTAATTGCTTCTAAATTCCATTCTGGTAACGACTCTAACGAATTTGCAAATTTATTTAAGATTAATTTAGCCTCTTCAGTTAAATGTTTGGCACTATCTTCAGGCGAAACTACTCGCGGTTGATAAAAATATGCAACCTCCGCCGCCAACGCATTTAAATTATCACTGCGAGTCTTAACCAAGTCAAGCACGGCATTAATCTCAAGTTCCGCTAGGCGTTCACCAAAAGCGGCACCAAATGTGCTTTCAGGTAATTCGGGATTCCATTTAGCAGTATCTAATACGGCTAATAATTGCGCATTAGATAAATTTTTCATATGTTGAGCATTCACCCAAAATAATTTCTTCATATCAAAGCGCGCAGGTGACGCCGAAATATTATTTAAATCAAACCACTCAACAAACTGCTCAATACTAAAGACTTCATCATCACCATGACCCCAGCAGAGGCGCGCCAAGTAATTTAGCAACGCTTCAGGTAAAATCCCCATATCGCGATATTGCATCACACTCACTGGATCGCGGCGTTTTGACATCTTTTGCCCATCGTCACGCAAAATCATCGGTAAATGCGCATATAACGGTGGCGTCGCACCCAAAGCACGTAGAATGTTAATTTGGCGTGGTGTATTATTAACATGATCATCACCACGCGTAACATGGGTGATTTTCATATCTAAATCGTCAACTACCACGCAGAAATTATAGGTTGGTGTGCCATCGGAACGCGCGATAATTAAATCATCTAATTCACTATTCGCAATTTCAATCCGCCCTTTAACCAAATCATCCCATGCTACAATGCCATCAATCGGGTTTTTAAAGCGCACAACGGGTGTAACTCCAGCACGCGGCTCAGAATTATCGCGACAACGACGATCATAACGTGGCTTATCCCCACGTGCGCGTTGCTCTTCCCGCATTACATCCAACTCTTCGCGTGAGCAGTAACAATAATAAGCGCTGCCATCGACGAGCATTTGCTGAATTACTTGTTTATAGCGCTCCATGCGTTGCATTTGATAATATGGACCCTCGGCATAATCGAGTCCCAGCCAATCCATTGCATGCAAAATGCTATCGACTGATTCTTGCGTCGAACGTTCAACATCGGTATCTTCAACTCGCAAAATAAATGTGCCATTATTTTTCTTAGCATATGCCCATGAAAACAGAGCCGTGCGCGCACCACCAATATGTAAAAACCCAGTTGGACTGGGAGCGAAACGAGTTCTAACCATCGGAATTATTTCTTTCTAACTTATATTATAAAATTAATTTTGTACAAATAAGGCAACACCATCAGGAGTTACGCTAGATGGATATTTAGGTTGTCCAGTGGCTTGATCCACGACCACGACGCTACAGCCAGCTGGAAGTTTACTTTGAATTTTAGAGCTAATATCATTCGCCATTTCTTGTGATTTACTATCATGATAGTAAATATAAACTTTTTGCGCTTTAGTTTCATTCGCAGTTTCAATTACGCTTTTTACCGCGCTACGTTTCTCGGACATTGACGCACTATATTGAACATAAGTTGGCGCACTTAAACCAGCTGCACAGGCTAAATTCAATGAAACCACACCCAGTGAAATTAAGATTAATTTTTTTAGCATAATGATACCCTCTAAAAAATGATTCTACTTGAATCTGGATTTATTTAAAACAAGTTATTGTAACGTATTTAATAAGCGTGGTTAATTTTTATTCACCACGCTTACGGTCAAATTAATGCACAAAGCTAAAGGTATCAGGTGTTGCCGCTTCCCAGAAACGGCGATAACGTGCTGGAATAGTTGCATCATTCAATAAACAACCCGATTCAATAAAATCATAAATTTCATCAAAATAACGCACTTCATGATCACTAATACGGCGCATTACACTTGAGGGTAAAATATCACTCGGATTAGCCAAGCCCATCGCACCAACCAATTCAACAAAATTTTTCACCGTTGCGGTATGATAATTATACACGCGCTCAGCTTTATCCTCGATGTCTAACTGTTTAAATAAACGTGGGTTTTGCGTAGCGACTCCAACTGGGCAAGTATTGTTACCACATTGTTTAGATTGAATACAGCCCAATGCCAACATCATCGCGCGCGCCGAATGAACCACATCCGCACCCAACGCAATCATTCGAATCATATCAAAGCCTGAAGTATTTTTACCACTGGCAATAATCCGAATATGTTTACGTAAGCCACAGCCAACTAAAGCATTTCTCACAAACACCAGCGCCTCTTGTAACGGCATACCAATTGAGTTAACAAATTCAGATGGCGCAGCACCAGTACCGCCCTCCATACCATCAATGGCAATAAAATCTGGATAAATCCCCGTTTTTAGCATCGCCTTACAAATAGCAAAGAATTCGGTTTTTTTACCTATACACAATTTAAATCCAACTGGTTTACCACCAGATAGCTCACGCAATTGCGCAATAAAATGACACAAACCCTCTGGTGTCGAAAAAGTTCGATGGGTTGGCGGAGAAATCACATCTTGCCCCATCGGTACATCACGAATTCGCGCAATTTCTGGGGTAATTTTCTCTTTCGGCAGCATCCCACCATGTGCGGGTTTAGCACCTTGTGAAAGCTTAATTTCAATCATTTTTACATTCGGTAATAAGGCTTGTTTGCGAAATTTTTCAGGATCAAAATTACCATCAGGTGTTCTAAAACCAAAATATGCCGTGGCAACCTGCAGCCCAACATCACCACCTTGTAAATGATATTCGGTTAAGCCACCCTCACCAGTATTATGTAAAAAATTACCGTGCTTCGCTCCTAAATTCAGCGCCATAATCGCATTTTTAGATAGCGCACCAAAACTCAACGCCGAAATATTTAAACGTGAAGCCGAATATGGCTGACTACATTGCTCATTGCCAATCACAATTCGTGGATCTACCGAGCTATGATGTTTTGGCGCTAATGAATGTAACGCCCATTCGTAGCCAGCTTTCATGATGTCGCGATCATTACCAAATGAAATCGTATCCGAAATCCCCTTGGCACGCTCATAAACTACGGTACGCGTTTTGCGATCAAATGGACGTTCGCTATCATCACTCGCCACAAAATACTGTTGAATTTCGGGACGGAAAAACTCCAAAATATAACGCATATGACCTAAGACAGGAAAATTACGTAATAAGGTATGCTTTTTTTGTCCACGATCATATAAAGCAACAACCACTAAAAAGCCTAATAACCCAAAAATCCAGTACCAATTAGCCTGTAAAATGATCAATAACGCCACCATCAGAATTAAAATAACTCCAAAGCCAATGTACCACTTACGACGTTCAGTAACTTGCATAAATTTGTCCCTTTTAATTAATTATAATCAATGAGCTTTGCACTCATATAGTTTAACATCACTACCGACTACCCAACTGCCATTTTAACAGTATCTTTCCATAAGTATGCAGGAATTGAACGCTCCAATTTCCAGTTGATACTCATCGGTTTTGATCCATAATGATCAATGTAATTAACTTTACCTAAAAACACAAACGAATTAGTCGTTTTATATTGATTTTTATTTGTCTCACGAACAAATAATAAAATATTTTGTCCATTCAATCTCTGTTGAGTATAAGCCAATCCTCTCCCTCGATCTTCCCGAGCAGAATTTTGAGATTGCCAGTGAAAAATTACATCACTCATCGCATAGTCATTATACATCGTTGTTGGTGAATAGTGATCTTCACTCTTTTCAAGAGTAACAAACAATAACTCTGCGTTTAAATGCGGTATATTTAAAACTCCCTCTCTATTGCTAGATTTTTTGGTTAAATTACTCTCCCCTAGTGCAGCGAGGATTTGATCTTTCGTGTAGCGACTATGAACTCGTAATGGTAATGTGAAATTAAGCTCAGCCACATATTCAATATGACCAATTCTATTTATTAACATCTGCAATACTTCAATAATTTCTACTACTAAATCTTGATTTTCTCCTATTTTTTCAATAGCTTCTTTTAAGCTATTGAACCTAGAATTTGGCTCTTGCCATAAATCATAATACAGCATATTGAGCATAAGTACTTCCTCTGGAGATTCATTACCGTGTATTAAAAAATTATTTTTTGCTAACTGAAGAATATAATTCAAGTACACAAAAGAATTACATTGAAACCATTTGCGATAAATTGCTCGTTGAATTTCCATCTGATTTATGTCATTTATTTGTTGGATTATTTCAGCCTCATACAAAAGCTTATTCCAAGTGTATTTGTCATAACGATAAATAGACTCCAATGATAAATTATAAAATTTACAAAAGTTCGATAACGTTAATAATAAACTAGATTGATGTTTAAAATTTGTAATTTTTCTAGTAAGCTCTATACGTGAATTTTTGGTAGCATTCTTAATGTTTGATAAAATATATTCACGAGCTCTTTTCTCCAATACAATCGAACAACCAAGCGGCAAGTGAGGGAAATCATGCTCTAACTCTTCCACTGTAGAATGATTAGTTTTACCAATTAGCGCTCGAAATTTGGATTCAAAATCATACTCAGAACGAGAGTTCCCCACAAAGTCTAATACCGTCAAACAGTCTTTATTTTCAGATAACCGCAAACCTCGACCAAGCTGTTGTAGAAAAACAGTCAAACTTTCGGTTGGGCGTAGAAAAAGCACCGTATCAATTTCAGGTATATCTATACCCTCATTAAAAACATCTACAACAAATAGAAAATTAATTTCTTTAGCTTGTAATTTTTTACGTATCTCGTCACGAAATAATGCAGAATCATCCCCGACTAATGAAGCAGCGCTTATACCAGCCAATATAAACTTTTCCGCCATGAATTTTGCATGCTCTTTGGTAATACAAAAAGCTAACGCTCTAACTTGTTTTATATCAATTAAATATTGATGACACTTTGTAATAATTTCACCGACGCGAATATCATTGCTCGTGTATATATGGCTAAGTTCACTAGGTAAATAGCGCCCATTTTGCCACCTCACCCCAGAGACATCAACACTATCACTAATTGCAAAATATTGAAATGGTGTCAGTAGTTTTCTATTTAATGCCTCTAGTAAACGAATTTCTGCTGCAATTGTATTATCAAAATCTCGTAAAATGTTCTCACCATCCATCCGCTCTGGAGTGGCAGTTAATCCCAATAAAATTTTAGGTGTGAAATAATTAAGGATTGGACGATAACTATTAGCTGCAATATGATGCACCTCATCAATGATAATAAAGTCATAGTAGTTTGGGCTAATTTGTAAATCAGATAATCGATTATTTAAACTTGTAATATTGGCAAATAAGCGTATTTTACTCTTCGGTTCCTGACCATCGAAAAGCATTTCTCCAAAATTATTATTACGTAAAACCCCAGCAAAAATAGCTCTTGCTTGCTGTAAAATTTCTTTCCGATGAGCAATAAATAACAATTTAGCATCTGGGTTATATTGAAGAAAGCGTTTAAAATCAAATGCAGCAATTACCGTTTTACCAGTACCAGTTGCAGCGACTAGCAGATTTTTATTTCGATGATGAAGAGAACGCTCAACCTCTAACCGCTCAAGAATTTCTTGCTGAAAATGAAATGGCTTTATATCAAAAAATATTTGTCCAACGCTTTTGTCTGAAATAGCAGTTTCTAATGCAGTTCTTAATTTTTGCTGGTGTTCATCCAAAATAAAAGTTTCAAATTCTGGATCCTGCCAATAAGTGCTAAATGTCTTCTGAAACTTATCAATTAATTGACTAACTTCACCAGTTGTAACCTTTAAATTCCATTCTAATCCACTGGTTAGAGCGCTACGAGATAAATTTGAGGATCCAATATACGCAGTATGAAAACCGGTATTACGATAAAACAAATACGCCTTTGCATGCAAACGTTCATTTTTAGTGTTATAAGAAATCTTAACTTCAGTATTAGGTAAACTTGCCAAAAATTCTACAGCTTTATAATCTGTTGCTCCCATATATGAAGTTGTAATAACCTGTAACTGTTTACCAGCTGCAGTAAACTCACGTAGTTCGCGCTCAAAAATACGAATCCCAGACCACTTAATAAAAGATACTAAAAAACATATTTTATCAGAAGATAAAATCTCCTTCCTTAACTCGCTCTCAAGCGAAATCCCACTATTTGAACCAGTAAATAATTCACTATGTGTCAGACGTGTAGCCGGCATAATCTGCCTAATAAACTGTTGATAATCTATAATACTACAGTCAAGTTTATTAAATACCGCATTCAATATTGTGTTATTTACCACTAATAAATCATCTTCAAAATCATTATCTTGCAACTCATCTCTAAGTAAGATGACAATTTTATTTACTAATTCAATTTGCATTAAAACAGAATTTTCTTGTGGCATTAAATTCAGTGCGGTTTGAATTATTTTAGCAATATATCTACTTAATACCAACGAAGCCTCAACTTTATCAATAGGAACTTGCTGAATATAGTATTGTTTAATATCTAAGCGATTCAACTTCGCACTAATTAACTTACTTATTAACTGCTCATAGATACCTGATTGCATTTTAAAATTCCATTTTACAATAGTAACAAATTACAAAACTAGACTTTCATCACGCAAATACAAACCTAATAACGGATCAGTCAACTGATACTTTCCAGCGTTATTGCGCAAATACCCATCTTGTACCAAATTCTTTAATGTAGCATGAATACTTTGTTTGGATAATTTGCCATCCGTTTGATATGGGTCACCGAGTGATGCAGCCAAAAGAACCGCAAAAGTATTTTTACGTTGATTTAGGCGAATAACCTGATCTGCTAAATAATGAGTTTCACTACTGAGTAAATCTTGAATTACAGTCCGCAAATCACTCAAACCAAAGCTGGTTAAATGATCTAGCATTATGCGCTGAATAACTCGATAAAAAATATTGGTCGTATAATAGGGATGACCATGAAAGTTATCAATAATAAAATCAATCACTTCACTATTAACATTGCTGAGGCTCGCATGAAAAAATTCTACTAACTCTTTTAACTCTAATTCAGCTAACTGATAAATAATTCCAAACCGATAAAAAGCGCCACGGTTAGAAATAAAGATATTATTCATCAGTGATTCTTGACTGCCAGCAAAAAGATAGCTAACATGTTGATGATGTTGAATTACCGAGCGCATAACCCGAATCGCCTGTTCATCTAAGTGCTGTAGTTCACCAATTTCATCATAAATCATCACCCAACGCTGATTATATTTAAGCGCCAATTTTTCAGCTAACTCCAAAGATTTAGCTAACGCATTATAACCATCATTAGCCGCAATTTGTTCAAGAATTATGTCAACCTCAAGTTCCTGAAACTTAATTTTGAGATCAAGTTTGACATCAATGTTTTTCAACCAATTACGCAGCTTACCAGTGATTCCGATCTTTGCCAGACAAGCTTCGGTAATTGCTTCGGCAAGGCTTATCACACTGTGAGCGTAGCGCATCACATCAATATAAATTACCTGATTTTGTGACTCTATATCTTTAGCAATTTTTTTAATCAGGGTTGTTTTCCCATAACGTCGCGGCGCTATAATTATAAAGCTTTGCCCAAGCGCTATTCCACTGCTGATTTCAGCTAGTTCTTTTTTGCGGTTAATAAAAATATCTTGCAAAAGCATGATTATCTCATCGTAAATATTATTCAATAAATTATTTTACCATTAGTAAATGCTTTTCATTTACCAATCGTAAATATTTTTGTAATACTGTACTTGCCACAACTAATAAACATCCATGGCACGTGCTATATTTACAAAATCCTTAGCAAGTAATTATTATTTATATACCAGTACACAAATTTTATATACTTGTACATGAATTTTGTGTACTACCACCATACTGAGATTGCGCAAATATTTATAAACCCAGACAGCTAATTAATAGCCCAAATTCGGCGCTAACCAGCGCTCAGCATCAGCCAAGCTCATGCCTTTACGCTCGGCATAGTTCGCCACTTGATCTTGGCTTAATTTACCCACCGCAAAATATTTGGCTTGTGGATGATTAAAATAATAACCAGATACCGCACTAGCTGGCAGCATCGCATAACTCTCGGTAAGAATAGCACCTGTCGCGCGTTCGGCATCTAATAGGCGCCAAATCTTAGCTTTTTCGGTATGTTCAGGGCAGGCAGGATAACCTGGTGCTGGGCGGATTCCGCGATAACGTTCATAAATCATATCTTCATTAGTCAAATTTTCACCAACGCCATATTCACACCATTCACGCATTTTTTTATGCGCACATTCCGCCATGGCTTCAACTAAACGATCACCCAGTACTTTTGCCATAATTGCATGATAATCATCATCTTTCGCAGTATAAACATTGGCTAATTTCTCCACCTCATGAATTGTCACCGCAAACGCACCCAAATAATCCATCCGTCCAGAATCTAGCGGTGCAATGTAATCCGCCAACGAGTAATTAATCTCTTTAGCATTTTGCTGGCGCAAGAAACACAGTTTTTCAATTTGCTCACCAGACTCATCATAAAGGAAAACATCATCAACAACGCTTTGCGCACGCCACCAACCAATTACCGCCTGTGGTGTAAATAATTTATCGCGAATAATCGTGCCGAGCATTTTTTTAGCATCTTGGAGAATTTTTAGACATTCACGCCCAGTTTGAGGATGATCCAAAATTTTAGGATACATACCTTTAAAGCCCCACGCCCAAAATAACGGTGACCAATCAATATATTCGGCAATTTCTTTTAATTCTAAATCTAATTTATGCACGCCTAATTGTTTAGGTAGCGCAATTTCAAGAGTTGACCAATCGCAGCTAAATTTTTTTGCCAGTGCTTGTGAATAACTCGGTAATTCAGTTTTACTTTGCAAGGTATAATGATCGTCACGTAATTTGGCATATTGAGCACGCGTCTCAGCCAAAAAAGTGGCATAGCTTAATGGGTTAATCAGTTTGCTACACACTTCCGCAACCAGTGAAGCATCATTAACATGAATCACTGCACCCGAATAATGTTGCATGATTTTTACCGCAGTATGTAATTTAGAGGTCGTCGCACCACCAATTAAAATCGGTAGCGTAAAACCATGCTCTTCAAATTGCTTAACGTTATAAATCATCTCATCCAGCGATGGCGTAATTAAGCCACTCATACCAATAAAAGCCGCATGATGTTCACGCGCAGCCTCAATAATTTTCTCACAGCGCACCATCACACCCAAATCTATCACCTCATAGCCATTACAACGCAATACCAGCGCCACTATGTTTTTACCAATATCATGCACATCGCCTTTGACCGTCGCCATAATTACCACTGGTTTAGCTTGACTGGTTTGTTGTTGTTTGGCAATTTCTTCCATAAATGGTTCTAGATAGGCTACCGCACGTTTCATTACGCGCGCGGATTTCACTACTTGGGGCAAAAACATTTTTCCCTCACCAAAGAGCTTACCCACTATTTTCATGCCGTCCATCAAAGGACCTTCAATCACACTCAACGGCGTGCCATATTTGGCTAAGGCTTCGGTCGTGTCAGCCACAATATTGGCATCAATCCCTTTAATCAAGGCATGGCTAATCCGCTCTTCAAGCTCCCAACTGCGCCAAGCATCAATCTGCTCAACTGCCGTAGTTTGTCCCTTATATTGCTCCGCCAAGGCTAATAAATCCTCGGTCGCCTGTTCATCCAAATTAAGAATTACCCGCTCACAGGCTTCACGCAAAGGTTTATCAATCTCATCATAAATTGACAACATTCCAGCATTGACAATCGCCATATCAAAACCAGCTTGAATGGCATGATATAAAAACACCGCATGCATCGCTTCACGCACCACGTTATTGCCACGAAATGAGAAGGATAAATTCGACACGCCACCCGAAGTCAAAGCCTGTGGACAAACTTGTTTAATCTCACGTACCGCTTCAATGAAGCTAACCGCATAACCATTGTGTTCTTCAATACCAGTGGCAACGGTTAAAATATTCACATCAAAAATAATATCGGCAGGATTAAAGCCAATTTGCTCGGTTAATAATTTATACGCACGTAGCGCAATTGCAACTTTATGCTCTTTACTAACCGCTTGACCTGATTCATCAAATGCCATTACCACCACCGCTGCACCATATTTTTGAATTATCGCGGCTTGACGTAAAAATTCCGCTTCACCCTCTTTCAGCGAAATTGAATTAACCACACCTTTACCCTGAATACATTGCAACCCAGCTTCAATGACCGCAAATTTTGACGAATCAATCATAATTGGCACACGACAAATCTCGGGTTCACACGCGACCAAATTCAGAAATTTAGTCATGCACTCAATGGCATCCAGCATCCCATCATCAAAATTAATATCAATGATATTGGCACCATTTTGCACCTGCTGTTTGGCGATTTCCAGCGCTTCGCTAAAATTACCCTCACGAACTAAACGTGCAAATTTTGGCGATCCCGCCACATTGGTTCGCTCACCAACCATGTAAAATTGTGGATTATGAATATTGTCAATTAGTAGCGGTTCTAAACCCGATAAAAACGTGCCAAATGTTGCGTGGCTCGGTTCATGTGGTGTTAGGTTGTGCATCTTTTGTACAATCGCGGCAATGTGTGCTGGCGTAGTTCCACAACAACCACCAATCAAATTTAAATGTCCATGCTTAGCAATGTTATAAATATACTCTGCCGTCATCGCTGGCGTTTCATCGTAGCCCGTTTCTGCCAACGGATTAGGTAAACCCGCATTCGGATAACAACTCACAAAACAATCGCTAACTTGCGCCAAAGCCGCAATATACGGAGCCATATCTTTCGCACCTAGAGCACAATTAATCCCTACTGCCAAAGGTTTGGCTGCAGCCACTGAATACCAAAATGCCTCAATGGTTTGTCCAGATAAAGTTCGTCCCGATAAATCGGTAATGGTTACCGAAATAATCAACGGATATTTAACCCCAGTTTCGGCTTCAACTTGCGCAATTGCCGCCAAACAGGCTTTCATATTCAGCGTATCAAATGAAGTTTCGGGTAACAAAATATCCACACCTGCTGCAACCAAGGCTTTAGCTTGCTGATAATAAACCGCTTTTAATTCGGCAAAAGTATGACTGCGATAGGCGGGATTATTAACATCGGGTGAAATTGACAAGGTTACATTGGTTGGACCAATTGCCCCAGCCACATAGCATTTGCGCGCTGGCTGCTCATGCATAACTTCAGCACAGGCCTGACGAGCTAATTTTACCGCAGCCGCATTTAACTCCTCAACCAGATGTTCCAGCCCATAATCTTTTTGCGAAATCACATTTGCCGAAAAAGTATTGGTTTCAACAATGTCACTACCTGCGAGCAAATAATTTTTATGAATTTCCTTGATAATTTCAGGACGGGTTAAAACCAAAAGATCGTTATTGCCCTTCAAATCATGGCTATGCTCTTTAAAGCGCTCGCCGCGAAAATCGGCTTCTTCAAGCTTATAATTTTGAATCACCGTTCCCATTGCGCCATCCAAAAACATGATGCGCTTAATTAGTGTTTGCTGTAATTCCGTGATTAATGGTGAAAATTGCATTCCATGACCTTTATTTAATAATTTGCCTATAACTCATATGTTACGCTAATCTGAAACGTGAATAAGTTTTCAAATTAACTTATAAAAATAACTAGTTGTCGCTAAAACACCACTTGGTAATTTAGCATAATTGGGGATTTCACCAACCTTTTGCCACCCCAAATGAATATAAATATGTTCTGCCGTGGAGCCACTCTGAGTATCTAAAAGCAGCAGCGATACACCCAACTCACACGCAACTTTCTCCAACTCAGCCATAAGCTTGGAGGAAATTTGTCGCCCTCTAAAATCAGATGCGACCAATAGTTTAACAACTTCTGCCCGATGCCAAGCATTAATGCTGCTCGATAAAATGAGCTGTACCGTAGCAATAATTAAATCATTCTCAAGTACAATCCATAAGCGATGCTTATCATTCAAGGCTAAATTCACTTTTAACCAGTAACTATCGGCATCAGACAAAGAAAAAGGTTTTAAGAATCCTACAGATGCGCCATCATTAACGGCATCAAGCAGAATTTTGGCTAACTGCTGAGCGTGGGCTGAAGTAATTTCTAAAATTTGTCTAATTTCCAATCAAAGATCCTTACATTAACGCGTAACCAATTCCATTAAATATTCAGACGAGATGCTACCATCTCTCATTTTACGAAGTCTCTAGTTCTTCCATCAAAACGACGGCGATTTTCTATTTCTAAAAACCTCACATTATTTATTCGGAAATTTCTCTAATTGCCCGATTGCATCCTGAATATCATCAATTTTTTTACTCAACACCGTCTGCGCATCCAACAAACCTTGGTTATAAAAATAAACACCGATTTCCTGAGCGATAAAGTCCAGTAAAAATTGCGCATCAAAACCACCTAAGTCAGAGTTAAGTTCACGCGCAAAATACTGCTGCAACTTTTGCGTCAAAAGCTCTTGTTGTGGTTTTTCAAATTTGATTATTTCTGTCATATTATAATTCTAGCTCCGAAGCGATTACAAATGTTTGAGGGATTAACTAGACAATATTAAAACTTAACTTAAGTTCGACTGGGTTTTACCTGAAGTTCATAGCCATTCAAAATAAAACTACCCTCTTTAAATAATTTAGCGGGAATCGCGATGTGTAGTCCGAGCTTTCTTGCTGCGCTAATTAATTGCTCTTTTGAATCGACATTAAATTTATGGCGCAGTTTCTTTAAGGTACTTTTGGCGGTTTCTTCTGAAATTTTCAGGCCAAGATATGCACTAACACGTTCAATATCACGTTGACTATAATTATGAATGGTTAAATAAAGTACGACATGTTGTAAATCAGTTAACTCTATTTCATTGGTAACAAAATTACCTAAAACTAAATTATGCTGGTTTTCTTCACTTGGCACATTTTGCATATCTAAGGCAATTTTAATTGGCGAAAGCATTAGTGGACGATGCCCACGCAAGCGCACACCAAGTACATTATTCGTGTCTGGATTAATTATAGGTTTTTTATTGAACAGCAAAACATCAAAACCATGCGCATATTCATGATTATCCAAACAAGTTATTTCTTTACGCTGTGCTTCGGCTAAGCGATCTTGTGTATAAAAGCTTGTCGAATATTGCGCGGTTTTAGTTAACGCATGATTGTCGGACAAATTAATCAATTCAACATTATTTTTAAAGCCCAAAATTTGGGCATATTCATTGGTTACTGCAATATAGTTAGAGTGACTATCTTTGATTGCTGCCAATTCACCATCAAATTGAAGATAAAAACTTTTGAGGTATTCCTCTAAATATTGTTCATCAGTTAACAAGTCTTTACCCTCGCTTAGTAGTATGTTGTAATTAATTAAATTCGCATTTTTTAAAACAGACTATATTGTAACTAAATTTAGCCACTTTGCCTAGTACCCAAAATATCTTGTTATGCTTTAATCTTGCCGATAAATTAATTTTTGTGTATCATAACGCTATATTAATCATTTTTAAAGGTTCACCATGCGCGATTTATCTGGTTGGAATAAATTTATTCAAAATTGTTGTGCCTTAAAAGACCCCGCTGAATTGCAGCAATTTTTTGAATTAACCTTAACTGCGGCAGAATGTCAAAAAATTGGCTCACGCTATTTAATTTTATCGGAACTAATTACGGGCGATAAACCACAACGAACAATTGCTGCGGATTTAGGGGTTAGTTTGTTTAATATTACCCGCGGTGTTAACCAGCTCAAACAAACCCCAGCAAATGTACAACAGCTAATTCTTAACGCCAAGGACAAGAGTAGTTTATAATTCATGGGTTATCATCATCTTGATTAATTCATCTACTGGCTAATTTTAAGGAAGTAAATATGTTAAAACGGCTTATTCGTGCAATTATCCCGTCTCGTGGAGATTTATTTTTTAATTTATTTGTCGAAGGTGCTGAAGTAGTTCATCAAGCCGCCAATGTTTTTGCCAATATTATCAGTGCGAAAGATAAAGCTACTGAAATGCAATTATCCGGTGAACTTCGCCAACAAAAGCAAAAAGCCTTAGATGTTAATAAACGTGTCATGATTGAATTGAATAATCAATTTATTACTCCAATTGATCGTGGTGATATTCAAGAATTATCCGTATTATTGTTAAAGTTAACCAAGCGTATTGTAAAAACCAACACTAAATTACAAATTTATGGCATTGATATTAAAGCCGATGATTGCCTAATTGGCAGTGCCACTACCTTACAAAACATCACCAAAGTTTTAGTTGACATCATGCAAGCGCTGAAAGACGGTAATTATCAACGCATCAGTAAAAACGAACAACAAACCGACGAATTTGATGAAAATGGCGTGGAAGATTTACGCCGTGCCATGAAAGAAATGTACTCGGGAAATTACGACACCATGACCATCTTGAAATTGAAAGAAATTTATAAGAGCATTGAATCCGCCATCGACACCAGTGCTTCAATTGCTGATTTGGTAATGCAAATCTCCGTTAAGGATATGTAACATGGGTATGTCGATATTTTTAATCGCCTTAATTCTAATTGCTTTAATTTTTGAATTTATCAATGGCTTTCATGATACCGCCAATGTAGTTGCTACCCCCATTGCAACCCGTTCATTGTCGCCTTATCAAGCGATTATCATTGCTGCTATTTTCAATTTTATTGGTGCATATTTTAGTACTGGGGTTGCCAAAACCATCACCAGTGGTTTATTTGACGCGCAATTTGTCACACATAGCTTAATCGCGGCAGCACTCATTTCGGCAATCGGCTGGAATTTAATTACTTGGTGGTTGGGTATTCCATCAAGCTCATCACATGCGCTAATCGGCTCATTAATTGGTGGCGTTATCGTTGGTAATGGCGGTTGGGAAGCGATTAAATGGTCGGGATTATTCCAAAAAGTGGTTTTACCGATGCTCCTCTCACCAATTGTGGCATTCTTTGTCGCCCTGACTATCATGGTAATCATGTCCTTATTGTTGCGTAAAAACACCAATCCACGCAAAACCAATAATTTTATTCGTGAATTACAGGTGCTTTCCTCAAGCTTATTGGCTTTTAGTCATGGTTCAAATGATTCACAAAAAACTATGGCGGTAATTACTCTCGCATTATTTAGCTTTGGCGTCGTTAGTTCAACCAGTGTAATTCCTGGATGGGTAATTATTGTTTGTGCAATCGCAATGGCTGGTGGAACTCTAGCTGGTGGCATGCGAATCATTAAAACCCTCAGTAGCCGCTTGGCTAAATTAAAACCCGCCAATGGTTTTTCAGCTGAAATAAGTTCGGGAGCATTAATTTTAGCGGCCTCACACTTTGGCTTACCAGTGAGTACGACCCAAGCAGCTTCAGGTTCGATCATGGGTGCTGGTTACAATGGACGCGGTATTAATTGGAATGTGGTGCGCTCGATGGTAACCGCTTGGTTTTTAACTCTACCGATTACAGCATTAATTTCAGCGGGCGTATATAAGCTTATTTTACTTTTGACACTATAACTTAGACACAATTTATTCAAGCAACTCGAGTAATTTAATGCATTTATGCTAAAATTCGAACTGAGTTAACTTATTGTCAACTAGTTATACGCTTGTCAAGCGGTAATTTTATGGACACTATGCCGAGGAAAGGCTTGATAAATCTGCCTTATCCTAAATGTTGATGCTTTTAAAGCTAGATGCATGGATTAAAAATTAAAATATCACACAACCAACAAAGCTATTTGCTAGGTAAAATTAAGAATTAAGGGGGAATAATGAAACGAATTATTGTATCGATACTAACCTTGTTTACACTTGCGGCATGCTCGGTAACGCGTACAACTCCCGCGCCAGTTGTCAATGGAACTTCACCCAAAGCCGTTGCACCAACTACGGTAAGTAGTCCTGTTAGCAATACATCATCAACAGCGGGATCAGCCACACCAGCAGGCACAACGATTAATAAAGTTGATAACGATGACGATGGCACGGTGGTGAATACTACCACAACTGCAACTAGCACTAAACCACCAGTGGCGAAGAAAAAAACCGCGTCCGCGGCGGCAATCGCAGCGCCTGCAGCAGTGTCTAGTTCAAGCGCAAATCTAGGTAATATTCAATGGTTAACTCCAACTCAAGGTAAAATCGTACTGCCATATTCAGTTGCAGCCAAAGGTGTTGATATTGAAGGACGTGAAGGACAAGCAATTGTTGCAGCAGCAGCAGGGAAAGTTGCATATAGTGGCAGCGGACTTAAGGGCTATGGAAACCTAATTATAATTAAACATGCTGACAATTACTTGACTGCCTACTCGCATAATAAAGTAAACTTAGTTAAAGAAGGCGACAGCGTTAAACGTGGACAAAAAATTGCTGAATTAGGTAAAACCGATAGCGATCGTCCTCTATTACATTTTGAAATTCGCAAAAGTGGTAAACCAATCAACCCAACCAGTATTTTTAATAAACCCGCTGAATAAGCAGAATGTTTAAACAACAAGGTGAGAATTTACCTTGTTGTTGTTTTAGAAAGTAACTTTGCCAATGCGTAATCGATTATATCTCAGCATAATTGCTAGCTTTATTGCCGGTAGTGTATTTGCCAGTAATAGCGCGGACAGTGCCCCAAGCGTTTACCAACCAACCTATGTTTATGGTGAAACTCCTGCTGGTGTTTATATGGGTGACCCAGATCAACTTGGCGATGATGGTATGATGGGTGATGAAGATGATATGGGCGAATTTATGCCCAATGGAGAGCCGATGCATGAATATCAAACTCAATCAGGCGAACAAGAACAATCATTTCAATATATTCAAGGTCAAGAGCAATTAATGGAAGAGAATTCCAAAGAAGCACTGAAAAAATATAACGATGAGCAGGTGATCGGCGATAAAATGCAACAACAATATACCAATCAGATTGATCAACAAACTAATCAATCTGCACCATCAGCGCCTATAGTTTTACCCAATATGTGACTTTTAAACTACGCAATAAATTATTGCCAAGAAGCACTAAAACCGTTAAAATAAATCATTAATTAAAATATCTGGAGAATATCTTTATGAATGAAAACACCACTTTTAACCCTGAATCATACCAACAATATGTTGATACTATTACAGATCTAGTTAAAAGCATCAATCAGTTAAATCAAGACATTTATGGTGCACATCAGAGTTTTGCTCAAGAGGGTTACTTAGCTTATGGTGAGCATATGCAATCCTTGATGACGGTTACCAATCCACTTGATTATTTTAAGCTGCATCAAAAATTCATCAATGAGTCTTCAACCCGCTTTCAACGTTTAGCCAACAAGCGTTATAAATTAGTCAGTGAACTTAGCCAAAAATTAAATGCCAAAGATAGCATTATGTTTTTATTTCCAGCTCAAATTCAAGATGAGATCAAGAAATTTAGCATGGATGGCAATATTGAGGTGATTAATCCCGAAATTTGGGCGAAATTCACCAATATGTTACTTGGTCGCTAAGCTTAACAACGGCATATTTAATCATCTTATTTCTTATTAATTTGGTGCTCTGTTTAACTCAAACAACTTTTTGTTACGATTAAAAAATCCATTCAATTAAATTAGCCACAATGTTGTATCGTTATGATAAAAATATCTAAGAAAACTACTTGGCGGACGGATTAAATCAAGTCCGCCAAAATACGTTAAATAATGTTACGAATAACTCCGTTCGCATTAGTTAATTTGGTTTGAGCCTCTTCGAGCGTTGAGTTGTTAAGTAGCATTACAATCGCAGTTTTTACATGATTGTTCGCCAATTGTAGATATTTTTCCGCAGTTGCGTAATCAACTTCAGTTGCATCCATGATGATTTTTTTAGCGCGCGCTTCAAGTTTAGCATTCGAAGTTTTTACATCAACCATTAAATTCTTGTAAACTTTGCCAAGATTAATCATAGTGGTGGTGCTTAACATATTTAAAATTAATTTTTGGGTGGTACCAGCTTTCATACGGGTTGACCCAGTTACAACTTCTGCGCCTGGCGCAACCTCAATTTGCAAATCTGCATGCTGACCAATAACACTATTTTTATTACACGCAACCGCAATGGTTACACACCCCAATGAACGAGCGTAATCCAAGCCACCGATAACATAAGGGGTACGACCTGATGCCGCAATTCCGCACACGATGTCTTTGGCGGTTAATTGAATTGATTGTAAATCAGCCACGCCAAGCTCTTCTTTATCTTCAACTCCCTCTTGAGCTTTAATAAAGGCTTCAGCGCCACCCGCAATTAAACCAACTACCGTATTATAATCAACACCATACGTTGGTGGACATTCAACAGCATCTAAAATCCCCAGCCGTCCGCTCGTACCCGCACCAGTATAAATTAAACGTCCACCGTTTTTCATTGCCAGCGTAATCGCATCAACTGCCGTTGCAATAGCAGGTAATTCCTTTGCAATAGCTAGTGCAACTTGTTGATCTTCATTATTAATAATCCGTAATTTCTCTAAAGTTGGAAGAATATCAATATCAACTGAATTAGGATTAATATTTTCGGTAGTCAAAGTTTTTAATTGTTCTAAAATTTGTTGTTGTTTCATAGTTTAATCAATCATAAAATTTTGGGTTATTGTGGTTAAATATTAATTACACAAGAGTTAAATTTAAGTGTTACAACATTAAAGCATAGCTTTAATCAAATTAATCTTCAACTTGTGGAAAATCAGACGCTCATTAAAATTCAATAATTCTGATTCTTCTGTTTAAAATACAAATAACAAAAGAACTTACTGCTATATAACCGTCTCAAGCTAGAATTTTACCTTAAGCGTATGCTAAGACTAGAATAATTCATCTCACGTGATTAAACTGTATCAATCTGCAACTATCCACATCAACTGTTATAATTGAATAAATTGCCAATACATTGAAGCTATACCTATAAAAACATGGCAATTCATAAATAGAGAGGTATTATACACAGCTGTCTATATACAGTATTTGATTTAAACTGCTATAATGTTAACTGTGTAAGGTAGCCAGGCTTTATTGCTTCGTGTGGCACATTGGCTTAAACTACAGTTATACTTTATGCTGATATCTTGTAACTACTAGCATAAATTGCAGTCCAGTATTTCTAAGCGATCTGAGTATTGACAATAAGTTTTAAAAAGAGGGAAAACATGAAAACACAACATAGAATAAAGATTCTAGCGGCATCACTAGCGGCTGGAAGTAGCTTCTTGCTTGCTGGCTGTAATGGCGGTAGTAACAGCTCAACTGGCGGCGGTCAAAATTTAACTGGCGCACCGATTGCAGCAACCACAACACCAACCTTATTTAGTAGCAATAACTGTCTAACTGGTGTGGTGAAATTTAGTGGTAATTCGCAGTGGTATTTAAGCGGTAGCATTGATTTAACGAATAGTTGTGCCAGTGATCAAAGCTTAAGCGGTCAAACGGTTAGCTTAACCTCACAAGATAGCGCAGGTAAAGCTGTTGCTATCGGCACTTTGAATAATTGGCAAATTAACAGTACCGCATACAAATTAACTTTTAGTGCTGGTAATGCCAATCAACAAATTGGTTTAGTTACAGCAGATAATAACAATCCAATTATTAAAGCTAATCAAACTATTTCATTTAGTGGTGGCTTAAATCTAGCTGGTGCAGCCTTTAATTCAACGTTAGCAACGAGTAGTTTTGCAATTAATGGCGCTAGTCCAACCCCGACGCCAACTCCTACACCTACCCCGAGTCCAACTATTACGCCTACTCCGACACCAACTCCAAGCCCAACACCAACGCCTGGTCAATACAAAATCTATCCAGATGGACGTGGTAGTTATATAGCTGGTAGCCAAGTTCAAGGTAGTGATGGCAAAATTTATCAATGTTTATCGACAACCGTAGCGCCATGGTGTAACAGCACTTCAGAATGGGCTTATGCGCCAGGTAGCGGTAGCGCATGGTCAAGTGCTTGGTCATTAGTTTCAAATCCAACACCGACACCTACGCCAACCCCAACGCCTACACCCACAACTGGCTCATTGAGTGTGGTAGTTAATACTAGCAATGCAGGTTGTACTGGTACAAGTATTTGTAATGGTCTAAGTGTGAGTGTTACAACTAGCACAGGTTCAAGCGTAGCTAGCTTTGTAGTACCAACCGCATCATTAGGTGGTAGTTATACGCAAGAGATTACTGGCCTAACTGGTGGCGCAAAATACACAGTAGCTGGTACTACTATTAGTAGTACTACTGTTACGTACACACCTTCGGCAACGCCAACGATTGTAAGTGGTTCAGTGACACCAGTTACAATTAAGTATGACAAAACATCACCTGTAATTAGCACAGGTAAAGCAACCATTAGCTTGGCAAATGTAGTTACTACTTACACTGGTGATTTACAAGTGCAAATTTTAAATACCAAAGCCGCTAATGCAGTGGTTAACAGCTATACGATTAAACAAGGCGCTTCATTTGCAACTGGTGATTTACCAGTTACAGATAGCACCCATGCGTATGTAGTTAAAATGACTACAGGTATTGCTGATCCATTGCAAGGTTCTTACTATATTGAAAGCGGTTTACCAGCTTTGGCAATTACAGCTGGAAACACAACTAGCTTGGCAATTCCAATGAAAGCTTCAACTATAGTAAAAAATAATGTAACAGTTACCATCAGCGGTTTAAGTACTGGTGATACTGCAAGTACTACATTTAGCGATGCTGCTAATAAATATAGCTATGTTAATGCAACAGCTAAAGCTAACGGTAGCACGGTGTATAAGGTTGAAAGTAGTTTAAATCTTGGTGTTGCAGTCAATGCAGCGGCAAATAATTATGAAGTTAACCCGATCACTAGTACAGGTGTAGTAAACACGGCTAAAACAATCAGCGCAGGTTTTGTGGTTAAAACCACGCCAGTTAGTACTGCAACCTACGATTACGTTGCTCCATTCAAAGACTATAATAATAAAATCGTCTTATCGGTACAAGGATTGGCATCAGGTAAATCATTAAGCTTTACCTCTAACTTCCAGCAAAAATCGGGTTGGGGTTATTGTTTTGGTCAACAAGTGGATAATTTAAATTTTATAACTACGCCTAGTGCTGGTAAATATATAACCACCGTTACACCAAAAGACAGTACTAAATCTTTAGATTTAACCCAGTCTTGCGATATTATGGGTACGGATTCAGCGAATGCCGTAGTGTTAACTGGCGTAGTCGATCCAATTGTATATGCGGTTACAGTTGATGGTGCTGCATTAGGTATTAAACAACCATGTGCTGACACGGGATGTAAAGATCCAGGTAACGGCTTTGTTAATGCTGGCTATTATGCACAATGGTCGGTGTGGGGACGTCAATATAATCCAGCCAAAATGCCATTTAATAACATCAATGATGTAATTTATGCCTTTATTGGTTTTGACAAAACTACTGGTAATATCATGTCTCTCGATGCATCAGCCGATAGTTGGGGTCTAAGTGCGGTCAGCCGTGCAATGTTACAATATCCATACATGAAAGCTCATCTATCATTTGGTGGTTGGACTAATAACGGTATCACCACCGCCCCAATGTTTGAACAATTAGCCTCATCACAAGCTAGTATGAACAATTTTACAACTCAAGCAATTGCTTTGATGCGTAAAACTGGCTTTAGTGGCATTGATATTGATTGGGAATGGTGGTCTGACTATAGCAATAACGTTGCTCCAGCTAAAAAAATGTTAACCTTCTATCAAACCTTACGCACGGCCCTAGATAAAGCCAGTAAAGAAGATGGGAAAACTTACACTTTATCAATTGCGGTAAATGGTGGTAGAGATCGCATTTTAGCACTGCAAAGTCCAAGCAATTTAAACGGAGTGGCAAACTTCTGGGCACAAGTTAGTGGTTTAATAGATCATATTAATGTAATGAATTATGATTACCATGGCTCATTTGATGTTGGTCCTGCATATTTCCAAGCTAATTATGACTTCTCAAACATTGGCACGAATAAGGTTGGTAAAGATGAAGGTTGGTCAATTAAATCTTCAATGGCAACATATGTCGCAAATGGCGTGCCCGCCAAGAAATTAGTGGCTGGAATACCTTTGTATGCTCGAACTATGACTGTAACTGGCGGAACTAACGGTGGTTTATTCCAAACTGTGACAGGTGCTGGTTTTGGTGATTATGAAAATGGAATTTTGGATTATAAATGTATCGTAAATCCTGTGATTGATCCAGCAACTGGTTGTGGTAGTAGCAACCCAATTGCTGGGGTTACAAGCTTGGCCTACTATAATTCAACAACCAATGTTGCGACATTCAACCAATACGGTAAAGATGCGTTACAACCATGGGCATACAGCGCAAGCACGAACTCATTCGTGACCTATGATGATCAGTGGTCTGCGGTTGAGAAAGCTAAAGCGGTTAAAGCCAGCGGTCTTGGCGGAACGATGTATTGGGAATTGGATGGTGATGCACAAACACCAAGTAAATCAATTATCCAAGCAGTGAAGAATTATTATAATCAATAAGTTGTCATAACTTCATTAAAGCGATACTCTCTGAGTATCGCTTTTTTAATATATATCTGAAGCAAATCTAACTATAGCACAAACTACGCCTAAAATAATCCAAAGTCAGTTTAATTTAGCTTAATTTTGACAAGCTTATTTAAATTTACTTTCAACATTTAAAGTATGCCCTTACAAAAAGTTGAGCCAGCTATACATTGATTATCTGCCTAAGATTAGAGAAGAAACGTAGTTTGATTACCCTCAACAACAGTTAACTGTTTAGCCGCGTTATAAGCTAATTTATTAAATAAATTGAACTAATTAATCCTAGATAGTATATTGATGTTATTAAATATATATGCCAACTAATTAACAATCTAATTTTGCGCTGCAGCAAATTATATCTAGGCTGAAATTTCAGGATAACTTATAATAACCCCAGCAAAAAATCATGTGGTCTAGGTAAACTATTTACCATTTAAATAACAATCCAACTGACAAAAGTTAGCGCGGAAAAAGTTATTTAAACCACTAACGTTTACAAGGAAATATAATGAGTAATCGTCTAGAACAATTAAAAAATAATTTAAGCGCTGATATCTTTAATAATTATGTATTAGCATTATCTGAAGAATATTTAAATAAGCACTCAGTTGCTGAAATAATTGCTGATTGCAACCTGATGGCAGGTTTAAATTCAAGCAATGAATATGCCATTGCCATTAATGATGGTGAACAGACCTCAGATAATATTTGGCAAATTAAGCTCTTGCGTTATAACGACACGGTAAGTTTATCGCGCGGATTACCAATTATTGAAAATTTTGGCTTTAAATTACTCGATGAAAAACCCTATAAAATTAAAATTTCCCAAGATGAAAAAATTTATGTTTGTGATTTTGGCGTCGAAGTTCCTGCGGGATTAATTAGCAAAATTAACGACCCAGAATTAATTGAAAAACTAAAAACAGCAATTGTAGCCGCATTTACCCGTCAAATTGAAAGTGACAGCCTAAATAAATTAGTTTTACATGGTGGACTTAGCGCGCGACAAGTTTCATTAATTCGCGGAATTGTAAAATACATGGCACAAACTAATTTGCCATTTTCAGCCAGCTACATTAGCGATTGTTTAAAAAAATATGCGAATATTAGTGGTCAATTATTTGGTCTATTTGAAGCCAAATTCTGCCCTCGTCATCATTCTGCCGTTCAAGTCAGTGAAATTCAACAATTAATCACTGCTGAATTAAATAAAGTTGAAAACATCGCCGAAGATCAAATTCTAAAAGCCGCATTTTCAGTAGTTAATGCAATGTTACGCACCAATTACTACCAACCACTTGCCGATGGTACACATAAACCGTATATCTCATTCAAATTAGAATCCGCCAAAGTTTTAAACTTACCTAAACCATACCCGTTATATGAAGTATTTGTGTATTCATTACGCTTTGAAGCGATCCACTTGCGCGGTGGTAAAGTTGCGCGGGGCGGACTACGCTGGTCAGATCGCAAAGAAGATTTCCGCACCGAAGTATTGGGACTAGTGAAAGCTCAGATGGTTAAAAACTCGGTGATTGTGCCAACTGGTTCAAAAGGTGGTTTTGTATGTAAAAAGCTCCCTGATATTAAGAATCATGAAGCTTATATGGCTGAGGGAATTGCGTGTTATAAACAATTTCTTTCAGGATTATTAGACATTACCGATAATTTAGTTAATGGACAAATCGTTCATCCACAACAAGTTATTCGTTTAGATGACGACGATCCGTATTTAGTTGTAGCCGCCGATAAAGGTACCGCAACTTTCTCAGACTTTGCCAATGAAATGTCGCTAAAATATAACTTCTGGTTAGGCGATGCCTTTGCATCGGGTGGTTCAGTTGGCTATGACCATAAAAAAATGGGAATTACTGCCAAAGGTGCGTGGGAAGCGGTTAAACGCCATTTCCGTCATCTAGGAATTGACACCCAAACTCAAGATTTCAGCGTAATTGGAATTGGTGATTTAATGGGCGATGTGTTTGGGAATGGAATGTTATTATCTAAACATATCAAATTAATCGCCGCGTTTAACCATATGCATATTTTCCTTGATCCAAATCCAAATGTAGCACAAAGCTATGCTGAACGCCTACGTATGTTTAATTTACCGCGCTCAAGCTGGGCTGATTATGATACAAGCACGATCTCAGCAGGTGGTGGAATCTATTTACGCTCAAGTAAAACCACTCCATTAACGGCTGAAGTTAAACAATGGTTGGGCGTAACGGTCAATGAAATGGCACCAACCGAATTAATCAATTTAATTTTAAAAGCTAAAGCTGATTTATTATATAACGGCGGAATTGGAACTTATATTAAAGCTGAGAGCCAATCCAATGAAGACGTAAAAGATAAAGCCAATGATAATTTACGCGTAAATGGTAAAGATTTACAAGTTCGCGTGGTTGGTGAGGGTGGTAATTTGGGTGCTACGCAATTGGGACGGATTGAATTTGCCATTAATGGTGGAAATATCTGTACCGATGCCATTGATAACTCCGCTGGGGTGGATTGCTCCGATCATGAAGTTAATATCAAAATTCTATTTGCGGCAATTATGCAAAAAACTGGTATGACTGAAGCTAAACGCAATGAGATTTTAGAATCAATGACCGAAAATGTTGGTCAATTAGTTTTACGCGATAATTACTTACAAACCTTGGTTTTACGTACTGCTGGCTATCGTGCACGCTATACTTTACCAAATCATCAAATTTTCATGAATAAGCTGGAAAAATCTGGTGAACTAGACCGTAAAATTGAATTTCTTCCAAGTGATGAAGTAATTAATGAACGAATGCAAGAGAATAAAGGTCTCACCTCACCTGAGATGTCGGTATTATTAGCCTACTCTAAAATGTCCTTAGATCGTGAAATCCTTAAATCATCTTTGGTAACCGATCCAGATTTCAATGATTTATTAATTAGTTATTTCCCAACTCATTTGCAAGAAAATTATAAAGAGTATATTCTAACTCATTATTTACGTAAGGAAATTATTGCCAATCAACTTGCCAACTTAGTGGTGAATCGGGCGGGAATGACTTTCATTTCACGCTTTAGCGATGAATTTAGTGCGCCATTACCAGAAATTATTAAATCTTGGTGGATTGCCTATAACTTACTCGATGCACAACACCTTTATGCACAAGTTGAAACCTTAGATAATAAAATTGATGCGGAAATCCAATTAAGACTTTATGTTGGTATTGAAAAAGCCGTTGAACGCCTATGTCGTTGGATTTTACGTTATGTTAAAGACTTGACTAGTGCAAGTGCAATTATTAGCAAATACAAAGGTCATGTTACCGCATTAGAAAAACACATGGGGCAACTAATTAAGAGTGAAGAATATCCTGATGTCCGCGAAGAAGAAAGTTTATACCTAGCTAATAATGTACCAACTGAATTGGCGACCGTTATTTCTCGCCAAGGTTATTTACCACAAGTGATGGACATTGTTTGGCTTGCATTAGAACATAATCTCGACTATGGTTTAGTAGCGCGCAATTACTTTATCGCGGGACGCTTATTACAAGTTGACTGGATGCGTAAAAATGTATTATTGCTATCACGTGGCAATAAATGGCAAGCTCTGGCGCGCTCAGCACTGTTAGCGGATATCTTCAAGCTTTACCGTTCAACTATGCTTTCAGCAATTAATACCACTAATGGTGATACTTTGGCATGGATGGAAGCTAATCAAGATAAAATTAATAAAGTTAAAGCGATCTTGGAAGAACTACAAAGTTACAAAGTACTTGATTTAGCTATGTTATCCGCCGCAATTCGCGAGTTTGGGCACATTTTGGTCGATTAAACATTTAATTTAATGTAGAATGAAAGTTCGGGTTTTTACCCGGACTCTCATTTTATAGCCTAAATTACTATACAATTCAAAGTGTTAATACTAATACGAAACCATTTACCCCTAAAAGTATTTATTTTCATCAACCACATGTTTTATAGTACAATTGGTATCGCTTAAATCTGGAATACCCCAAAAGCCCTTTAAATTTTCTGCACTACAAGGAGGAGCACACATGTCCCAAATTGGCACCAGTGAAAGACTAATCATTCGACGCTTAGATTTAAACGATGCTGCATTTATTTTTCAACTCCTCAATCAAGAATCATGGCTGAAATTTATCGGCGATAAACAAATTTATAATTTATCCGCTGCCACAAAATATCTCATGGATGGCCCCTTGAGCATGTATCAACAACATGGTTTTGGCTTATTTGCCGTTGAACGCAAAGCAGATGGTCTTGTCATTGGTTTATGTGGTTTGATTAAACGTGCGGAGCTTGCTGATGTGGATATTGGCTTTGCATTTTTAGATGAATTTTCTGGCTGCGGTTATGCCTATGAAGCAGCGCTTTTAATTAAAGATTACGCCATAAATAATTTGAAATTAAAGCGCTTAGTTGCAATTGTAAATCCATATAATCAGCGTTCCATTAAACTCTTAGAAAAAATTGATTTACATTTTGAAGCGCTAATTTGCATGAGCCAAGATAAGCCGTGTTTAAATCTAATGGCGCTTAATTCTGAACGTTAACTACGGAAACAAACCCATGCCAAAAATAAAAATTGCAGCACTCTACGTTTATCCAGTTAAATCTCTAGCTGGAGTTAAAGTAAACTACTTGAAATTTGATCAGTTTGGGCCCGAATTTGATCGGCGCTGGATGATAGTCGATGAGCAAGGAAACTGTTTAACCCAGCGTGAAATTACAAAAATGGCATTAATTAAGGTTAATTTAGATGCCGAATATTTATACTTAAGCTATACTGATCAAATATTTAAATTAGAATTATGCGCCGCCAAATTACCAATTATGGCGCAAGTTTGGAAACATCGTGGTGAGATGCTCGACTGTGGCGATTCGGTGGCGGAGTTTTTGAGTGCCATTCTCAAGGTTAAGTGCCGCTTAGTTACAATAAACTCACAACATACCCGCGTAAGCTCAGAGGTTGGATCTCCAGCCATTAGCCTCGTTGATGCGCGCCAAGTTCTAATTGCGTCAACTGAATCGCTCGCTTGGCTCAACCAAAAATTAGCTGAAAATGATAGCACTCCGATTAACATGAATCGTTTTCGGGCAAACATTATTCTATCGGGTGGACAAGGAACTTTTTATGAAAATTTATGGCAAAATTTAACCATCGGTGAAATTAATTTACGCCGTGAAAAAGCCTGTGGGCGCTGCATGATAATTACCACCGATCAAGAAACTGGTCAACTGAGTAATAACCTCCCCTTAAAAATCTTAGCCAAATATAATCGCGATGACAAGCAAAAAGGTGCCGCCTTTGGAACTTATTTTAATGCGCAAAATTTAACGGGTAGCCTATATCAAGACGATATAATTCAAATTCATACTTACACCGACTCTATCATAACGAGATAATTCCACTATGAGCAATCAACTCTTAAATATTACTTATCCAGTCATCCAAGCGCCAATGGCGGGAAATATTCTCACGCCAAAATTAGTCGCAGCCGTGTCCAATGCTGGCATGCTTGGTTCAATTGCCTCAGGATATTTAAGCCTCACTGCATTAGAAGAATTTATTCTGAAAGTTAAACAATTAACCATAAAACCTTTTGCGGTAAATGTATTTATTGAGCCTGAACGAAAAACTCCACAAATATTGCTTAAACCGCAGTTAATCATGGATTTAGAACGACAACTAGGAATGCCAGATGCGCCTGATTTTACGCTTCCAGCAACAATTCCACAAGATGAATATATTAATTTACTTCTAAAACATAACGTTCCGGTCGTTAGTTGTACCTTTGGTTTATTTAGTCCTAATAGCATGCTGCGTTTAAAAAAACACGCAGTGATGGTAATTGCAAATGCAACGAATTTAGCTGAAGTACATGCCGCCTACCAAAGTGGTGTAGATGCCATCGTCTTACAGGGCGTTGCCGCGGGTGGTCATCAAGCCAGTTTTATTAATAATGAGCAATGTAATCAACTATCCAGTTTAGAATTATTAAAGCAAGTACAAAGCTTAAATTTAGCCATTCCATTGATTGTAACAGGCGGGATTAATTGCGCTAATTTTACACAGTTTTTAGCTGCAGGAGCAAATTATGTTCAATTAGGAACTTCGTTTATGTTAAGTAATCTTAGTAATCTAGACTTAACTCATCAGCAATATTTAATCAAACAAGGCTCTAATTCAACAACGCTAAACCAAAATTTAACTGGCAAATGGGCACGTGGCATCAATAACCAATTAATGCAACAATTAGACCAATGCGCTTATCCATTCCCAATTCAACATTATGCCAGCACAAAATTACGGAGTTTTGCACGTAACCATGGCTTATTTGATTATACTGGGTCTTGGCTTGGACAACATGCCTGCTATGAAACTCAATCAACCAATGATTTATTACAGAACTTAATCAACTGCTATATAACTTATTCAAACTTGGTACATCCTAGCGACTCTTGAGCAATTTAATACCCGCGAATAAATATTTATAATCGATCTTAACGACACAAGGTACTTACATGACCAAACTCAAAACTGGGAACTTATTAGATTTTAGCCTGTTGTTACTCGTGGCAATCGTGTGGGGAACTAGTTACGGTATCGCCAAAACCGCAATTTTATATTATCCAATTTTAGGATTTATCGCGCTACGTTTTATCTTAACTTGCATTATATTTTCACCTGCTGGCTTTAAGTTAAGTTATCAACAATTAATTTCAAGTCTGAAAATCGGGATACCATTAGGATTGATTTTATTGACAATTTTTATCGCAGAAACTTATGGTTTGGCACATACCAGCGCCTCAAATTCGGCATTTCTAATTAGTTTATATATCGTGTTTACACCATTTATTCAGTGGGCTATCTTGAAAGAGTGCCCTACTCGGCGTATGATTATTGCAACAGTCTTATCACTCTTAGGTGCCTTTTTATTGAGTGCTCAAGCACAAGAATCTTTTCAATTTAACCTTGGTGACTGGCTAATTCTTTTAGCCGCAGCTTTACGCGGTGTAATGGTTACACTAACCAAGAAACTTACGCAAAATAAACCCGAAATTAGTAGCATTTTCCTAACCTGTATCCAAGCTGGCGTAGTTGGAGTTAGTTGTTTAGTTTTAACATTAGTAATAAATTTTAAAAGCACAATTCAACTGCCACAAAGCTCAACTTTTTGGCTAAGTTTAGGTTATTTGGTCATTTTCTGCACTCTGTTTGCATTTTTTGTGCAAAATTTTGCGGTACGGCGTTCTTCGCCAGCAAAAATTTCTTTACTCATGGGCACCGAACCAGTTTGGGGTGCGTTGTATGCGGTCTTAATTATGCATGAATCATTAAGTATAATTGCTTGGTGTGGTGGACTTATAATTGTCCTTGCCTCATTATGGGCATCCATTAAAAATTAAACACATTTCGTCGCTACATCGATTTAATTTTAAACTGTTCACAAAATACATTGTAGAAAGTAAATTACCGCTAAGCTTGATATAATTTTATTGCATATCTCCGCAAGCGCGTAAACATTCAAAGAAATCTAATCCATTGCTACGTTGCAGACTAATTGGCTAAAAGAGCCCTGAGTCAATTCACTAAAAATAAATGAAGATAGCTCACTAATGGTAAAATAAGAATCTAAATGACTCTTATAACTTTTATTTTAAGGAAATAATTATGAATAAACGAATTATTCTAATCGCGGGAATGACGCTAACTCTAATTGCATGTGCAAATAATGGAAATACTCCAAACAATAATTCGCTAACTACTTATGATAATCAACCAGACAGCCCAACAGTTAACTCACGGGCGGCAAGCAGTGAAGAATTTCCAGAAGAAAATCAACTTACCCCCAAAAATTAATTCAATTAGTTTGTGGTTAATTGTTTCATAATCTAAAAGTTTGGCTGGATTGTATTGTAATTCTTGCCTCGAAGGAGCTAATTAAGTTGTATAATACCCAGTATTTACAAGAAATTTGTCAACAGTGTTAAGTTATTGGGCTAAAATATACGAGAAGTGTAGCCAACTAGAGAGGTGGTTTATGTCGAAATTAAAACTAGGTGCTTTATTAAGCATTATAGGCACTGCAGCTTTTGCAGATAGTGGAACTTATGTTGGGGTTAGTGCTGGTTATGGCACAATTAATAGCTCAACCACCAATGGATTTAGCTTTGTTGATGGAGCAGGAAATAAAAGTGGTGGAACAATGGCTGGTGGAATTTTTGCTGGTTACGATTTTAATCGTTATCTTGGTATTCAAGCCGATTATGATTATATTGCCAATGTAAATTATTCGACAGGCAATAATCCGTTAACAGGAACCCAAGGTTCAATCAATGCCAGCCAACAGATTTTAGATTTAGGTATCGTTGGCCATTTACCATTTAGCTTATTTGCTAATGCTTTAAGCGGGTTGTCGATCTTTGGAAAATTAGCGGTTGGTTATACCACAACCAGTTTTGATGGTGGAACCGTGGTTTCAACTGGTTCAGCTGGGCAAAACTCAGTATCAGTTCCAAGCAACGCATCAAGTATGGTGCCTGTACTGGGTCTGGGTGCTGAATATGGTTGGAATACCGTTGGCTTGCGTGCTGAATATGATTATATTGGTAATACCGCAGTCACCAACAATAGCCAGACGCTAATGAACACTAATAACGGACTAGTATTACTTTCAGTTTTTTACCATTTTTAAGAGTACTCTATGAAGAAAATTCTAATCATTGCTGACCCATTAGCTAATTTTAATATTGCGGGTGACTCAACTTATTTACTGATGTTAACTGCCAAAGACATGGGCTTTCAACTCAGTTATTGCGCGCCTGGCGAAATTTATGCGCGCGGAAATCAAGCCTTTGCCAATATTTGTGAATTAGAATTAGCTCATGGTGTAAGTGAAATTTACTCAACTAAAGATTGGTTTCAAGTGGTTGAACGTTTAAACGCGGTTAACTTAACTCATTTTGATGCTATTTTAGTCCGCAATGACCCACCCTTTAATTTAGAATACTACTATTTAACTCAGATACTTGAACTAGCCGAACGCTCAGGAGTTAAGGTTTTAAATAAACCAAGTGCCTTGCGCAACTTCAATGAAAAATTAACCATTCTAAATTTCCCCGAATTAATTACCCCAACCTTGGTGAGTAAAAATAAACAAGTTATCTTAGATTTTATTTTAGAGCATGGTGTCTGCGTTGCCAAGCCAATTGATATGATGGCTGGGCGTGGAGTATTTCGGATTGCCAATGATGATCCAAATCAAGGAGCAATTTTAGAATCATTAACCGATTATTTTACACAAACAATTATGGTACAGAAATTTATTCCTGAAGTAATTCACGGCGATAAACGAATTTTTATTATTGATGGTAAGATTGTTGATCATTGCTTATATCGAATTCCACAAAACGGACAAATTCGTGGTAATTTAGCGGTTGGTGGACGGGGTGAAGTTCATCCATTGAATGCAGAAGATTATCGCATTGCCGAAGAAGTTGCTAAATGGTTGAAACAAAATGAGATTTTAATTGCTGGAATTGATGTAATTGGTACCTGTTTAACCGAGGTTAATATTACTAGTCCAACCGCGATGCAACAAATTTATCAGCAAGCAGGGGTTAATGTTGCTGAATTAATTTTACAAACAATTTAATTTTCCATAGGTGTAATGATGAAATTGATTCCTTATTTAAATTTTGCTGGTAATGCTCATGAAGCGCTGGCAGTTTATAGCGAAGCGTTTGCAGGAAAAGTAGAAGAGTTACACTTATATAGTGAAAATCCTGAATTGGCAAAGCAACTTCCCGTCGATTGGCAAAATAAAATTATGCATGCAACTTTTCGTTCGGCAGAATTTTGCTTTATGGCATCTGACGTGAGTGATGACCCAGCTTATGCATGTAGTATGCCACCGCGCAATCCTGCGGGTAGTACAGTTTCTTTGAGTTTAGATTTCACTTCCGTCGAACAACAACAACGTGTATTCGATCTTCTGGCGCGTGATGCTAAAGCGATTCCGATGCCACTCCAGGATACTTTTTGGGGTGCACGCTTTGGGATGTTAACTGATAAATTCGGCATTAAATGGTTGTTTAATTACGATTATCCACAAAAATAATTAATTGGCTAAGGCTAGAAAGAGGTTGAAAAACCTCTTTTAATTTTATAAACTGTGCTTGTTTAAGGTTTAAAATGAACGAAACCCATACCAGTAGAGCGATTTTGACCGCTTTCATTGGTAATTTATCAATTGCATTGGCCAAATTAATTGGCTTTTTATTTACCGCCTCATCCGCAATGCTATCGGAAGCAGTACATAGTTTTGCCGATAGTGCCAACCAAATTTTATTATTTGTCGGCAATAAACGCGCCTTAATTCGCGGTAATCACAAATTTAACTTTGGTTATGGTAAAGAAGAATTTATTTTATCGTTTATGGTTGCCATTGTTTTATTTATGTTTGGAGCAATTTTTTCGATCTATGAGGGAATTCATCAAATATTACACCCACAACAAATTAGAAATGTTGGTTGGGTCTTAGCCATTTTGGTATTTGCAATCGCGGTTGAGGGATATTCATTACTTCAAGCCTATAAAGCTAAAAAAAGTAAGGACGGCTTTTTTAAATATCTACGTAAAACCTCGGACTCAGCCACGGTGGTGGTGATTATTGAAGATACCGCGGCGTTATTAGGTTTAGGTTTTTCATTTATTTTTATTTTACTGGCTTATCTAATTAATCCAGTATTTGATGGCATCGGTGCGGTAACCACAGGTGTAATTTTAGGTTTATTAGCTTTATTATTAGCTTTTGAATTATATAAATTACTCGCGGGTGAAAGTTTAAGTGCTGCCGAAACCTATAAACTCCGCCAGTTAATTAGCAAAAACTGTACTAATATTGAACAAATTAATTTTATTAAGTCAATGATTATTGGGAATAATAAGTATTTAATTATTGTTTCAATTGATCCTTTTGATAGTGATAGCGGTCAAGATGTGCAAGATCTATCCCAGAAAATCAAGCATTTGATTGGAAAGCAATATCCGAGTTCGGAGGTATTTGTGGATTTTAGCGAATTACAGGAAATTAATTCAAGAGCCTGAGTTGATAAAGTGGTTACTAGTTAAAAACAATTTGTTATAATCATAAATTGAACTTAAATTTTTAGGTAAGCGGAGTAGTTATGAGTGAAAGTAAAAAACAAGGTGTCAAGTTACGTAATGAAGATAAATTAGCGCGAATTCCAATTAAAGTGGTTCCGTTGGCTGAAGTACTGAAAAAGCCTTCATGGATTAAAGTAAAACTACCCACTGGTGAAAATTTTAATCGCGTGAAAAATTTACTCCGCGAACATAAATTACATACCGTCTGTGAAGAAGCTAGCTGCCCAAATATTGGCGAGTGTTTTGATAAAGGCACCGCAACCTTTATGATTATGGGTGATATTTGCACGCGGCGTTGCCCTTTTTGTGATGTTGGACATGGCTTGCCCAATCCACTTGATACAACCGAACCAGCACAAGTCGCTAATTCGGTCGATATTTTAAAATTACGCTATGTGGTGATTACCAGCGTTGATCGCGATGATTTACGTGATGGTGGTGCTGAACATTTTGTTGAATGTATTCAGGAAATTCGTAAAGTTCGTCCACAAACTAAAATCGAGATTTTAGTGCCTGATTTCCGTGGCCGCTTAGATAAGGCCTTAGACATTTTGGCAGCATGTCCACCAGATGTCTTAAATCATAATTTGGAAACCGTGCCGCGTTTATATAAAGCACAACGCCCTGGCGCTGATCTACAGAACTCATTAAATTTATTGAAGCAGTTTAAAGCGATGTGTCCTGATGTACCAACTAAATCGGGAATTATGGTTGGAATTGGTGAAACTAATGAAGAAATTAAAGCTTTAATGGTTTTAATGCGTGAGCATGATATTGAGATGATTACGATTGGTCAATATTTACAACCATCGCTGCATCATTCACCAGTTTTACGCTATGTGACCCCAGATGAGTTTGCTGAATTAGAGAAATTTGCTTATCAAATTGGTTTCAAACATGCAGCGGTAGGTGCTTTAGTACGCTCGAGCTATCACGCTGATGTACAAGCGCATGGTGCTGGAGTTGAATCTTAAAAATTAAGCGGGGTTGTTTAGATGAAAAAACTTTTACGTGTAATATTTTTGCTGCTGATCGTTAATTTACCTGCGTTGAGTTATGCAGCTAAGCAACCCCAAGCCTGTACTTTAGTGAGCGGAACTTTGGTGCAGTTGCAAGGTAAGCCGTTGTTTAAATTCAATACCTCACATAAATTTAACACCAGCAATTATCCGATGACGCATACTCAATTCTTTATTCGTGATGGCAGCGGTGAAACCTATAAAATTGTGGTGGATAATTTGTTTTATAAGAATTTAAGTTTGGCACAAGCCAGTAGCGTGCGTGATGTTGGAATTATTGATGATTTTAAACGCAGCTATCATCTGGGTAGCACGGTTGAAGCGTGTGGTAAGGTGATACATAGTAGTGGCGATATTGGTCTGCATTTTGTCCATCCAAGCGGCTGTGAGCAAACTAAGTTTAATGGCTTCCTACGGATTAATGGTACTGATGTGACGAATAACTTAACCTATTGTGGTAGCTGTAGCTGTAAAATAGGTAGCAAAAATTAAACTGTGCGCAGTTTTGAGCTATATCGTTATCATTTAAAATATTTGCGCATGACTACGCTGGCAAGATTAAAACTAAAAGAATCATCTAGATAGCTTCTGGTTTAGTACACCTACTGGATAACTGCACGAATTTCTTCAATTTGGGTAGCTCTTTTAGTAAAGTAGCGCCGTTATAACCGTAATAATGCCAAGTACAATTCCAGGTAAATTACAGCAAATAATTGGCCAATCTTTGCTGGGTTTTAACCAGCCATATAGCACCCAGAAAGAACAATTAATCACCGTCATAATTGGTAAAATTACCGAGCCGCTGTGCCCGGCTAAGTTGCGCATAATTTGGTCAATATATGAAACATACATTAGAATTGCCATAATCGAGGCAATCCAGCCGATGCGTTTAACTAATATTGCGTTAGTTTCTTGAGTCATTTGCGCTTCCAATTATAAAATGATTATACGTTTAAAGGTGTAATTGTACTGACTTAGATGATCTTTAAGCAAATTTTTATAACATTCAACACAATAGGCAAGACCATCCAATTTCATATTTATGTAGAGTTGATTTTTATTATAATCAATACTGCAATTTTTTAACAACGCATTAAAGAAACTTAAACTATGCTGTTTAAGAAAACCTTGAACTAAGTTTGTGACTAATTGATTTTCCTGCTGGTTTGCCAATAAACTGGCTGAACTCAACTCATCTGAATCTATAGGACAAACTAGAAAAGAAAATAGACTTTTAAGTGTCACGGTATAATTAGTTAGTTGCATGATTTGATCTCCAAAGGTTAATCGTGTACAATATTTACATTAAGTACACAATTGTAATTCAGCAGCACATCACTTGTCAAGATTTTGCTAGAATAATAAGGAATCTCATGGCCCTAACTCATCGAAAAACTATTATTTACCCTCCATTAAGTGATGGCTCGCGTTATGTAGTTGCACGCCCCAATGGCAAAATTACCGATTATCGCTTGCATGTACAACTTTTATTTAAGGTTGCCACCCAAATGAGCAACTTTCCTGAGGAATCAACTGCGGCACTGACGGTTTCATTTTTACGCACGGAACTTTATCAATTATTAGACTGGGATTTGCAGAATCCAAACCTTCAGGAAGAGCTGGAGGCATTGATTGAGCGCCTCATGGAGCGCAAACTCTATCAAATTAAGCCAACTGGTCAACAATGTAGCAATTTCTTTGCTGAGATTGAGTATGATGATTTATCCGTAAATTTAGCGATTAACCCGCAAATTATTCATTTTTTACATTGGCAACTAGATTATTGGGGACGTGAAAATTTTACAAAAATTAACTTTGCCGCAACCCATTTATTTACTTCGGTTTATTCAGAAATTATCTATAATAAAATAATTAATTCTCACGAAAATTCTTTTCCCTTAACCATTGATGACTTTAGAGCGTTGGTGTGGGCAAATGCACCTTCATATGGCGATATTCGCAATTTAAAAAAGAAAGTTCTCCAACCAATTATCAATGATATCAATAACTTTACCGAATTTGAATTAAGCGTTAGTCAACTAACCCAGATTCGCCGCGCAACCCATTTAGTGTTTAGCTGGTCGAGCAAAAAAGGTTAATTTAAACAGAGTTTTTATCCCGTGAATTAAGCCATGTTAAAATCACGCCTAATGAATAATTATTACGAAAGAATAAAATGGCAGAGCAATATACAGTTACGATAGAATCGGTAGATTATGAAGGTAAAGGAATCGCACGAATTGAGGGTAAAACCGTCTTTGTGTATGGCGCATTGGCTGGTGAAGAGGTCTTAATTGAGATTGTTAAGCGCAAACCAAGTTTTGATAAAGCAAAATTAGTTGAAATTATACAAGCAAGTCCAAAACGAGTAACACCTGAGTGTCCAAATTATGGTGTTTGCGGTGGTTGTTCAATGCAACACGTGAGTTTTGATGAGCAAATTCGCATTAAACAGCAAGTCTTAACTGACAATTTACAGCATTTAGGTAACGTTGTCGCAGAAGAAATTATGTCACCATTAGCTGGCGTGCCATGGGGCTATCGTCATCGCGCTCGGTTATCCGCGCGTTATGTGGCTAAAAAAGGTGGCGCACTCGTTGGTTTCCGTGAAAAAGGCGCTCCATATGTACTTGATATGCATCAATGCTTAATTTTGCCAGCCCATGTTTCGGCATTAATTACACCGCTACGTGAGTTAGTTAGTGCTTTTAGCATTCGGGATAAAATTCCGCAAATTGAAGTTGCGGTTGGAACCCAAATTACGATTTTGGTAATTCGCAATATGGAAGCTTTAAACGCAGAAGATGAGCAGCTGATTCGACAATTTATTGAACAGTATTCTTCGCTAGAAAATCCATTACAAATTTGGCTGCAACCAAAAGGTCCAGAAACATGCTATCCATTTTATCCAGTTGAAGCTGCCAAATTAAGTTACACCATCCAACGCTTTAGCCTTGATATGCCCTATAATCCAAGCGAATTTACGCAAGTCAACCCATATATTAATGAAGAAATGTTGACTTTATCAATGGAATTGCTTGCGCCACAAGCGCATGAAGTTATTGCGGATTTTTTCTGCGGAATTGGCAATTTTACCTTACCAATTGCACGACTGGCAAAACAAGTAGTTGGAGTTGAAGGTGCTGATGCTCTAGTGAAGCGTGCTAAACAAAATGCAATTCATAATGGTTTAGGCGATAAAGTTGCTTATCAAGTATGCAATTTATTTACGATTGATGATGTTTGGTTGCAAAAATTGGGTCATTTTGATAAATGGTTAATTGACCCACCTCGCGATGGTGCTTTTGAATTAGTTAAGTCAATTACACCACAAACTGCGCCCAAACGGATTGTCTATGTCTCATGTAATCCAGCCACCTTGGCTCGAGATGCTGGTGTCTTAGTCCACACCCATGGCTATCGCTTGCTTAAAGCTGGTGTGATGAATATGTTCCCACATACCTCACATGTTGAATCAATTGCGCTCTTTGAACGCGATTGAGCGCGAAATAGTTGCAACTGCACCAAGAATATCACACATAATTAAGCACGGAAGTTAAAATTTCATGCATAAGCTATCAATAGACAAAAATGTCTATTGATAGCTTATGCATAATAGTTGATACAATAGTATGAAGAAGATTAGTACATCGTCTGATACTGAAAATTATAATTGGTGAACAGATGGTAAATTCAGCTATTAATCAAGCCGTTTTAAATTAAACGAAATGTAACTTATTAAAATTAAATAAAGGTCTAAATTATGCATATGCGAAAAATATTAAAGGTTATGAAGATTCAACTATGTTTGGTTGTCGGCGTTGCGGTGGTTGGCTGTGTCGGTAGTGGTAGTTCAACTCAAGCAGTTAGCCCTGTTTATACTACCATTTTTGATGCGGGTAGTAGCGGTACGCGCCTGTCATTCTATAAGGTAATCCCAGGTAATGGCGGCTATCCGCAAATTAATAAGTTATTTGAAAAAGAATATAATGACAATGGTATTAATGACTTCCTGAGTGGTAATGGAAGCATTGAATTGGTCGATAAAGATGGAGAAAGTGTACTACCTGGTGGTGTACGCCCTGCTGGCTGTACTGGTGGAACTGAAGTAACGAATGGTCAACAAGTTCAGATTATCAACCTTGGGGTATTAGATGTTAGCCCTTGCGTCCTAGCGCCACTTTTGGTCGCGCAAGACACAGCACTTGCAGAAAGTGGATTAACTCGCGCACAAGTTAAAACCGAGCTTTTTGCAACCGCGGGGATGCGCACCGAAAATAAGCGCAATGGTGGCCGTTATACGACTGAGCAAATTACTGCTTATTATCAAATTATGAAATCCTATGTCGCAGGAATGGGCTTTGCCACAGGCGAATTTAAGACCATCAATGGTAATAGCGAAGAAGGTGTTTGGACGTGGATTAATCTGAATGATTATTATTACAATATCTTTGGCGGTAATCCAACCGTGAGCAAAACGATACAACAACCAGTTGGGGACTTTGAAGTTGGTGGTTCTTCAATGCAAATTGCCTTTCCTTCTAATCTAACGGCTAACGCAGAAAGTAATGTTTATTCTGTAACCATCAATGGTAAAACTTTTAATGTTTATAGTAAAACTATCCTTGGCTTAGGCGGTGATGATGCACGGAAATACGTTCGTGCATACGGTTATAATAACCAAAATGGCGGGTTAGATTGTTTTGCCACTGGCACAACGGTTAGCAGTACCACCGAAGATAGTGGAATTGCTCTTTATCCATCAACCCTGTTAACGCCGAATATTTTCCCTGCCAATGCTGTTACTACTGCGCCATGGTTTACACTAAGTAGTGAATCACTAAATTTAACTGGAAACCCTAGTTTTAATTTAACTGCCTGCAGTAGCAAATATAATGTTGTGGAAAGTCAGGTTATTTCATTAGCACGCAATAATAACGGAACCGATAGCCTTGGTGACACCGCAACAGTGGCAACGTTAAAAACAACGTTGCAAACAAGCACCAGTCCTTTTGTTGGTATTGATAATTTTTATTATACGGCTGATGATCTCAATCTTGCCGAATCAACTAATTTTAATCCAACAGCATTTGAAACCGCACTAACTACAAAATGCTCCTCACCAATCTCAGGTGAAAAATTATTCCAGCAAGCAATCTGCCCAAATGGAGCCTTTATGGATTCATTCTTGTTTGGTACAAATGGTTTGTTTAATGGTAGCAGCGCAAATTTTGCTGGGGTTTTATCACCAAAACAAAATGGAAAAACGGTGTTGACCTGGACCCGCGGTTATCTATTACAAAAATACGCTAATTAAAACTCACAAACTAAAGTTGCCTCTCCATACCGTAGAGCTGCGAGGATAGTCAACTTTACCTACGTGATAATCCTCTGGTGGTTATGGCTTAACTCGGCAAGCCGAGTGAATTTAAACCCAAAGAGATTAAAAGACATCCTTGAGGACAAATATGAAATATTCATCGACTAAACTAGCCATAACTCCCTTGGCACTATTGCTGGCATTTAGCATCACATCATGTAACAATGGCAGTAATAACCCAACTCCAACATCACCAACGATAGAATCTTGCGTACTTATTGACAATGATTACGATATTGATGATATGATGGCGATTCCACTGGTAATTGGTAATAAATATGTCGCAGCCATTATTCAATCTGAAGGTTATACTTATCCAGAGTCAAGCACTCCGGCAATTAACCAGCTAGTTAATAATCTACCAGATCAACCAAACCAAAGGAAAATTCCAATTATTGTGGGTGCGAGTCAAGCGCAAACTAGGGATATCAGTAGATGGCCGTGGGTTCAATTTTTCAGATCAATGATGAATTTATCTAACGGTTTATTAGAATCTTTACCAACCCCAGTAGCACCAAACCCTAACTATGTCAATCAAGTTGTAAATAGCTTAGCTAGTTGTAAAAATGTGTCAGTGCTAATCATTGGAACTTATACCTCTTTTATCAATTATAGCCCGTTGATTCGGAATAAAATTGATAAAGTTGTCATCATGGGACAACCAATTGGCGATACCTCACGTACACCAACACGAGAGTCGTTTAACTGCGATTATGATTTACCTGCTTGCCAACTGGCAATGGGACAATTACAAGGTCTAAACACTTTCTTTGTTGATATTCCTAGAATTAGTGGCTGTGATACGGATAATCCTCCGTCAAGTTGTTATAGTCCTAGTTATGCAATGGTGGCTGGTGACAATGGGATTGGAGGCTTGATTCGTCATGGCTTGCCAGGTCGTTTAAAAGAGGGTTTAATGAATAATATTCAATGCTCTTCGTTCTATACCACACCAGATACGATTAGTAATCCATGCTCTTCGCTCTCAACGTGGGTGCCTGCTGCGGTACATGCTGGACCAGGCGGAGAAATGCTATTGTGGGATGAAACTGCCGCGTTGTTCTTATTGCATCCTGAGATATTTTCACTCTATTACCCAACCGACCCAAATATTCCAGGCGGATTGCACTATGAACCAACGCTGATTAATGAATCTTATGGTCAAACTATTCAAAACTTACGGAGATTATGGACGGAAGATACCAACCATGCTGAAAGTTTCCAATAAGCAATTGGAGAATATTGAAATATTATTCTGTTAAAAAACAATGCTAATCCATATTATAGAATAACCAGTTAATACAAACTAACTGGTTATTCTATAATAATATCAATTTCTAAAATACAACGCAAAAATCAATTTACGCCTTATTCGCCAGCTCACGTAATTCACGTTTCAATATCTTGCCTGTGGCATTACGAGGTAATTTTTCCATAAAGATAATCTTACGCGGTTGTTTAAATGGTGCTAAATGTGGACGAATAAAATCCTTAATTTCAGCCTCAGTCGCGCTAATATCTTCTTTCAATTCAATATATGCAACAGGAGTTTCATTGGCTTCAAGATCACGTACCCCAACTACAGCACACGCATTAACTTTGTCATGGGTATAAATAATTTCTTCAATTTCACGAGGATAAATATTCATGCCCTTACTAATAATCAAATCTTTTTTACGATCAAGGATATAAATAAATCCATCTTGATCAACTTTACCAATATCGCCAGTCCTAAACCAACCATCGACAATTGCTTCCGCAGTATCATCTGGTCGATTAAAATAACCTAACATCACGCAATCACCTTTAACGCAAATTTCCCCAATTTCATCACGTGCAACTAGCTGCATTTGTTCATCAAAACATTCAACTTGATAACTCGGCAACGCTTGTCCAACCGAACCAACTCGATTAGACCACGGCACATTGGTCGAAACTACTGGCGAACACTCACTAATTCCATAGCCTTGAAGTAACTTGCCACGTTTAAAGCTCTCACCAAATTTACGCATCGTTTCTTCGGCTAATGGAGCCGCTCCCGAAATAAATCCCTTTACTGCATGCAACATATGAAAATACCACGGCAATTTAGCGCGGGATAACGCACTATATACATCTGGAACACCAACAAAAAATGGTATCCGTTTCAATAAGACTTGTTTCAATAAATTCGCAAAATCACCTTTGGTCGCAATTGACCGAATTATCACCACGCCGCTATTGGTTATAATGGGCAAAATCAAGGTTACCGTCAATGTAAATCCATGAAACATTGGCAAATAGCACACCATCTTAATTCCACCATGTTTAACTCGCAAATGCTGCATACATGCCACCGCATTCGACTGGATATTCTTGTAGGATAACATCGCCCCCTTGGGTTTGCCTGTCGTGCCCGAAGTATAAACAATTAAGGCTAATTGTTCGGGATCACGATTTGCATATTTTGCACTATTTTTGGGCTTGGCCAATAATTTTGCATAATCCAGATTATTCTCATTCTCAATCGGCACACCATCAAGCCAAATAATTTTCTCAACATCAGTTTTAATTATTTGTTCACGCGTATCTTTGGCAAATTTAGCTGAAGAAAAGAGAATTTTTGCTTGTGCATCATTTAAGATATAAGAGATTTCATCTTCTTTGAGGAAGTTATTTATCGCAACCATCACCGCACCAAGTTTACTAATTGCAAAAATATTTGCGACAAATTGCCACGAATTTGACATAACTAGTGCGACTTTGTCACCAGGTTTAACCCCATAATCGGCTAAATAACTCGCAACATTATCCGCATGGGCTAAGAGCTGCCGATTGGTGATCTTTAAATCACCATCATAAATAATTGTTTTGTCTGGATTTTGTTGTGCATTGCTTGCCACAATGCTGTAGAAATTACGATATTGATAAATTTCAGCCATGCTAACCCTCGTTAAGATACGTTTAATTGCACAAATTGGGATTAATTATAACCGATTTAATGGCTTATCTCTTAGGTTTTAAGCCTAAAATTCAAGCATTATTTAACTTTTTTGCAAAATTATACCTAATCAAGTCCAGTCAAAAGCCGAACTTACTATTTTAAGTTACGCATCACATCAGGAATTCGCGAGCTAACCAACTCCAAAATAGCCTCATCGCCTGGTTGTTTTGCCTTAGATTTTAACGCAGTTTGATATTGATCTAATGCGCTTTTATAGGAGCCTAAAACATAATACTCACTACCTAAACCATAATGATAACGTAATGGATTATCGTAACGATCATCAGCATATAACAGCGCATATTGATCCCACACATCGGGGTCTTTGGGATAATTTTGGATCAATATATCCACACGTCCCGCCGCTTTGGAGTAATTTTTAGTCCCAAGTAGAAATTCCAACTGCCCCATCCATAAGCTTTTATGATTCGGAAAATTAGCCAAGGCTTGATCATATAATTTGTCGGCAAGATTGAAGTCACGCAATGCCACTAATTGCCTAGCTCTAAGTCCAATAACAATGGGATGGCCTTGATAATGCGGATTAGTAACTTTATTTAAAGATTCAACACTACGCACAACACTTTTATTCATAAACTGCGCCAACGCTAAACCATAAAGTTGTGCATCAAGACTTACATAACGCCGCGTCTGAATGGTACTTGCGTAAAATTTAAGCGCCTCCTCAGGAGCAATCTGCCTCACGCGACACTTTTCACGCACCAACAAAAAGTCCACGCTATCCTGACGCATTTTAACTGGTAATTGATTGGCACGGGCTTCAGCTTCACTTAAGCGCTCAACGGTAACGGGATGAGTTTGCAAAAAAGCCAAAGCATCATTGGTATTAAATTTATATGAATCTTGCATCCGTTGAAAGAATTCAGGCATTGCATGTGCATCAAAACCTGCCTTATACATCAATTGTTGCCCAACACGGTCAGCCTCACGTTCATAATCACGCGAGAATGACAGCATATTTTGAATACCTGCACCCTGACCACTTTGTGCCGCAACCACCGCTAAACCAGGATTCACGGCCGCCAGTAATGCACCAGCTAATAATCCCGCCATCCCCATCCATTGCGCACGATTTTGTACGCTAATATTTCGGAAAATATGGTGCTGTACGACATGCCCAATTTCATGAGCCATTACCGAGGTAAACTCAGCTTCATTCAAGGTGGCATAAATTAGGCCATTATTCGCACAAATATAGCCACCAGGCAACGCAAACGCATTAATATCTTTATCTTTAATCAAGTAGAAATTAAACTCTTGCCCCGCCAGCGGTGAATAACTCACCAATTCACCACCTAATTTATTAATATAATCTAAACTATCATAATCTTCCAGCATACTACCTTGTGAATAGATATTCAGAATTACTTGATGGCCAAGTTGGTCGGCTTCATAAGGGGTTAAGTTACTGCGATCATTATCACCCAAATCAGGTAAACCATTGATTCCCTCGGCAAATACTTTATGCGTACAAGTACCCATTGCCACCCCATACAGGGTTGCACTGAGTGCTTGCTTTAAAAAACCACGTCGCGAAACGTCTATTACCGCATCGCGCTGCTCTTGAGGTGTGAGCTTCTGTGATTGATAAAGCTGCTCGAGGCTATCCTTTAGCAACTTCATAATTTCCTTCTCTTATTGGAGTTGAGCCGCTAATCCATCCAAATACTTCTGCCGATTCTCGGCAAATTTTGGATCAACACTTGAACTATCATACAATTTCAGACTAATTATGCTTTGATTACCTTGTGCAGTGATTTTAGCCGTGTACAGAGCTTTTGGTCCTGTTTTAGAATTATCTGATTCACTACTAAACCATTTTTGCATAAAACCAGGATCAGGATTATCAATTTGCGATTGTAATGGATAAACATAATACTCACCAAGACTGCGATTTTTATCGACCACACCCAAGCCAACTCTATCTAAAGCCAGCGCAGCACGCCACCAGACGCGGTCAAATTGATCATTTACCACCACTTGGTTATTAATCACCACGGCATTTTTAACTGGAGCTTGCACCGCAGCCACAGCTTTTTTAATTTGTTCGGCAGGTAAACCTGCAAACGTCATATATTGAGTTAGAAACTCAAGCTCTAATTGTGGGTTGGATGGACGTGGAATCCATTTAGTTTGTTGTTGATCTGAAGAAGCCAAACTTGAGGTTCGATCAATACCTGGTGAACTACACCCTTGATACTCCTCATCCATTTGATAATTAGTATCCATCATGATCACATTATTACCATCTTGCCATAAGGTTACTCGATACATATACATTGAACTTAATGAGTACATATTACCCCAACCAATCCAATCAAAAATACCCCGTAAACTATTCCCCTGTGGAACTGAAGTATTACGCGACGCCCAATCAGATTGAATCACACCAATCGCTTGATTTTGGTACTTAACACTTAAGCCAACTTGACCCACATATGCCAAAACTAATGGCCATACGCTGTTCACATTTTGACTTTCCATCACTAACCAACGTTGTGAACCGCCATTGGCTATATACATATTAGCTACATTCGCAACTTTATAACCAGGTTGGTCAGTTTTAGGCACCATTTTATAATTAGTGGTTAAATCGGGTGAGCTTAAGCCTGGCGGCGTAGCTAAATCCACCGTCTGACGCGGTGCTGATGAGGTAAATACCGCTTGAGAATCTACCGCGCTACAAGCTGCCAGTGCGATTGCTGAGGTAACCCCCATTAAACTATATCGAAGAATATTACGCATGCTAACTCCTAATTGCTATTTAAGATCAATAAGTACATTTTTTAAGGATTCTTGGTATTTCTGACTCAATACGGTTAGTGGTAAACGTAAGTGAGCCGATCCCAAACGCTGTTCAAAAAACAACCCCCATTTAACTGGAATTGGATTCGCTTCCACAAATAACAACTCATATAAACCTAGTAATTGATCATTAATTGCTCGTGCTTGAGATGATTGATGAGCTAATGCCAAAGCACACATTTGACTAAACAAGGCTGGGCGAATATTACTGACTACCGAAATAACCCCATTTCCACCCGCTAACATAAAGGCTAAACTACTTGCATCATCACCCGAAAACAACATAAAACCCGCTGGTTTATGCGCAAGTAAATAGGTGCAACGCTTGATATCACCAGTAGCATCTTTTAAACCAAGAATATTTTTACACTCCTGTGCCAACCTTAAAATCGTTGCATCATGAATATCGGCGGCCGTACGTCCTGGAACATTATATAAAATTACTGGAAATTTAGAACACTCCGCAACAGCAGAAAAATGTTGAAAAAGCCCCTCTTGAGTTGGCTTAACATAATATGGGGTTAAGCACATCAAATAATCAACGCCCGCAATCTGATTAACTTGTTGGACAAAGTTCAAGGTTGCTGCCGTTGAGGCCGTACCGCTACCTACAATAATTTTTACTCGTCCAGCATTAGTTGTAATTATTTGCTTAATTACGCGAATCTTTTCATCATCGGTCAAGGTTGCGGCTTCTCCAGTTGAACCAACTGCCACTAAACCATCCACGCCACTCTTAATTTGCCACTCAACAAACTCACTCAAACGAGCATAATCAACACTACCATCATCAAACATAGGCGTCACGACCGCCGTAATACAACCTTTTAACATAATCACCTCTATCTTAAAATGTATAATTAGCCTGCTGTTGTTGCAATAATCCACCCAGCATAATCTCAATTTTAGCTTTGGCATCGCTGCCAGCCTTATCATTACTAAATTGAACCCCAATTCCAGCTGGATAACCCACTGTTGAAACAGGACTTAACCAGCAAACTTTACCTGTCACTGCGATGTTTTCATTGGTTTCAGGTAAAGTAATCAAGAGAAAAACTCCATCACCTAATTCATAGCCACTACTACCATGAAGAAAAATTCCGCCGTATTTAAATTGTTGAATATAGAATTTAGCTAATTCTATTTTACTTGGAATAACTAATTTAAAAATATTACTCATTAGGACCTCTCACTATTTATGATTTTTATATGTGGGAAGTTTATTTGTATTGAGTGTCATGTTTTGAATCGACACTTTGGGTGCAAATAAATCACCATTTACAGTAATTGGTATTGAAACAGATTTAACATTTTGCGCATTTTTTGGCAAAATACTACTAATAATCATACTGTAATCCAAGCTAGTATTCGCAAAATTAATCACACCGCTACCTGTAGCCATAATCAACGGTGAATGAAATGCCAAGTTACTCCGCTCTGAAACACCATTGGTAAAATCAAACTTAGCTTTCAAATTAGTAAAATTGGTCATTACCGCACTGCGAGTTTGAAAAACAGCTAAATTCTCAGGGCTCAAAAATAGACTAAAATCAATGCCGCTAAAGCCGCCATTATTAACATTCAAGTCAATTGAACCATTAATTTTCTTATGCAAATCTTCATAGCTTTGAACACCTTTTGCCGCGGTATCAATTTGCAAATCGGCTTGACCACTAATTGCCGAGACATTAAAAATACTCGCAAAAACTTTTTGTAAATTAACACTGTTGATTTTACTTTTAAAGCTCACATCATACGATTCAGCAACCTTATCCATAACCATTGAACCTGCAAAATTTCCGTCGTAGACCTGACCTTGAACTTGACTTAAATTCAAGCGCTGGTTTTTTACCTCCAATTTAGCATTCACATTGCTTAAATTAACATGACTTAAATTCAATTGCTTAAATTTCAGATTTGCTACCAAATTAGTCAAACTAATCCAATCAAACGGTAAACTACTCGTATCAGAATATAACGGAAGTAAATTCCCCTGAGCTGAAGTCATAAACTTACTGATATCTAAGTTATCAACGCTAGCATCTAGGTTAATGTTTGGTAACGCATAATTATAATCATAGGTTAAATTCAACTTGACTGGCGACTGATTAATCAAGCCATTCAAGTTAAAATTCATCAGACTTTTTGCACCATTTAAACCACATTGACCATTCAGCGTACCACTGGAGACCGCGGTTTGTTCGCCGAGCCCACGATATTTAAATTCAAGTTTACAGCTATCGGTAGTTATATCTAAAGCTGGATTAAATTTAACCTGATTTAAGTTTAAACCCACATCTAGGCTACGTTTTGCCGTAGTAAATTCATATTTAGTAACAATATTACCTGCCGTATAGTTCATGAAATTAGTCGTGTTTATTTTATCCGCATTGATCGTAAAACTACGTGCATTGTTTGACTCAAAACCATTTAAGGTTGTCGATAAGTTATTCAGCGTTAAACCATAACCCGATAAAAGCGCCGTATCAATCGCTAGCGCCCCTTGATAATCAGGGATATGAATAATTCCCCGTGCACTTTCAAGCCATAACTCTTGAGTTTTATATGCATAATGCCCACTAGATTGTAATTCAAGGCTTGAAGTTGGATTGGCTAAGGATATAGTCAGATTTTCAATCTTAAGATTATCATCTGCAATCTTAGAAACTTGCCCTTGAATACTTAATTTAGCTGCATAATTAGATAAATTTAAGTTTAAATTAAACTCAGGTAACGTTTCCAAATTAATCACTCTCAAGCCTGCATCTTTGATTAAATAATCTCCATCGCCATTAATAATGGCTAAATTTGAAATTGAAAAATTCGTCAGATTCTTGAACTCAGAATGGGTCAGAGTTTGATAATTAAGTAAATTGCTATAATTACTTTTTTCAAGATTATTTTGAAAAAACGTCAATCCATTTAAAGCCACCCGTCGCACCCGATAATTGCCAACAATCAAATCTAACCAAGAGAGTTGACAATTGGCGGTATTAACATGTAGAACCTTATGTTTTTGCTTATCCTCAACGGTTAAATCGGAAATAAATAAACTCAAGCCGTGCCAAGAGCGCGGTTCAACATTACCATCAATTACCACCGAGTAATTCTCATTGTTAAACTGACTAATTACCATTTGTTTAACCTGTTGGGCATTAAATAAATAATAAAAAAACAATAATGGCAAACAAAATGTCACAAAGAATATGACAAACACAGACCACCCAATGAAACGCACAACATGGCGTGGAATTCTTCGCCATGGCTGGCTTTTAAACATACAAAATCACCTTAATAATAAATATTTCTGATGCAGACATTTCACTGCAGCAGTTAAACTTTGGGTCTCCCCATTATTTTCAATTATGTCATCTGCCAAGGCTAATTGCTCAACACGACTAACTTGTTGCGCTAAAATTGCATCAATTTGAACTTGGGTTAAATTACTCCGCACGGCTAAACGTTGCACTAGTTGTGGATAATCACAATCAACAAAAATATTGCGTTGGGTCAATGCCAAATATTTCGGACTCCGAAAAAGCAATGGCACTACCAACATGATATAACTCGCATTGTTGACCGCCAACATTTCTTGCTGCACTGCTGCAAAAATTAACGGATGTAATAATTGCTCTAAGCGTTCGCGCTGCAACTCATCACTAAACACCAATTCACGCAAGCGCGCACGGTTTAATTCACCCGATGAATCTAAAATATCTTGACCAAACTCTGCACTAATCAGCGCTAGCGCCGCTCCATTTTTAGCGGTTAACTGATGCGCAATCACATCGGTATCAATTATTTTAGCTCCGAGCTGCGCAAATAAATTCGCCACAGTGGTTTTGCCACTCCCAATTAATCCAGTTAAACCAATTACTAACATACTCTAACCTTAACTTAGTAAATTAGAATCGGAAATAAATGCGCCGCAAATAAGAGCGTTACAATACCAGCACCACCCAAAAATGGACCAAACGGAATCGGATTACCACGGTCTAAGCGCCCGCTAAAGCGTAAAACTAGAGCATACAAAATACCCAAACACGATGAAACTAATAAAACACTCACTAAATTTTGCCAGCCTAACCAAGCACCCAATGCAGCTAGCAATTTAAAATCACCATAGCCCATCCCCTCACGCTTAGTCAATAATTTAAAAATCCAATATAATGACCATAAGGATAAATAACCGACCACCGCACCGATTACTGCATTAGTCAAGCTCGCGCTAAACATACCATGTAAATTAAATAATAATCCTAACCAGAGTAAAGGTAAGGTTAATTCATCGGGTAATAAAAAGGTATCTAAATCAATCAACATTAGACTTAGCAGAGCTGCAATAAAAATCAAACTCGCAAAAACCGTCCAAGGATCACTAAAAACATATCCAGCCGCAACAAATAAAATCCCACTCAGTAATTCAACTAGCGGATAACGCCATGAAATCTTTATCTTGCAATTATTACATTTGCCAGCAAGTAACAAAAACCCGATTAATGGAATATTGGTCCATACGGGAATTTTGGCTTTGCAACTGGGGCAATGCGAGCTCGGATAATTCAAATTAAATTTAGCCAAATCTGGAGCTAATTTACACTCATCACCCAAAACTTCAAGGCATTGATTACGCCATTCGCGTTGCAACATAATCGGCAGCCGATAAACCACTACGTTTAAAAAACTACCAATGCATAAGCCAACAATTAGCAAGCTCGTTAGCCGAAAAACTAGGCTATTTTGAAATAAAAAATTTAAACTATCTAACATATTCTAACCTACAACATCGCCAAGATGGAATAACGGTAAATAAATCGCCACGATAATTGAACCTAACACCGCACCAAGAATCACAATCGTGGCAGGCTCAATCATGGCTAAAATTGCCTCAATAACCATTTCAATCTCCTGATCATAATAATCAGCAATTGATTTTAATAAAAAATCTAACGACCCAGCCTCTTCGCCAACTGCCACCATTTGGGTTACCATATTCGGAAAAATATTGGTCGCTTGCATCGAATTATATAAGCTGCTCCCGCCCTCAACATCTTTTTGAATATTTAATGTTGCCGCACCAAACAAATAATTATCAACTAACATCGCAATTGAACGTAAGGCTCCATTCAAAGGAACCCCTGCCGCAAACAATAACGATAGCGTGCGTGTCCAGCGTGAAATCAGCGTTTTTTGAGCTAAATCACCAAATAAAGGTACGCGGAAAATCGCACTGTCAATAAAAAATCTAAAGCGTGGAATTGTACGATAGGTATATTTAAAGGCATACACCATCCCAACAATACAAACTATCACCAGCCACCAATAATGGACAATAATATCCGATAGCGCAATCACAATTAATGTCGGTGCGGGTAATTTGGCATTCATGCTTTCAAAAATCTTTTGAAATTGCGGCACCACAAAACCTAAAATGACACTAAGAACTAAACAACACACGATAACCACAATGATTGGATAGGCCATGGCGGATTTAACTCGGCGTTTAATCGCATCAACTTTTTCTTTATATTCCAGATAGCGGGTTAACAAGGTTTCCAAAATACCACCCTGTTCACCGATGGCAAGAAAATTAATAAATAATGCATCAAAGACTTTCGGATAGCTCCCAAATGATTCGGATAAACTCAAACCATTTTCCACCCCAAATTTAATATCTTGCAAAATCAAAACAAATTTACGATTTTCTTGTCCGTTGATTACAATATCAAAGGCACGTAATAATGGAACGCCAGCTTTAATCACAACCACAAATTGTTTAATAAAAATGGTAATTTCTTTATCTTTAACTGGGCTTTTAGCTTTTTTCTTATTTTTAGCTTCTTTATCTTTACCCTGCACCAGATTATGAATTTCACGAGAACGCGCAAGCCCAGTAAATAAATTCACCCGTTTCTCATGGGTGTTAGTTGACTTACTGCGTAAATTAGCGAAAATATTGCTAAAAAACGAAAAGGAGCTTTGGGCTTTAATTGAAATCGGTGTAATCTCTCGTTTGCGTAATTTAACCCGCGCAATAATCGCCGTAGGAGCTTCCACCGTTCCACGTACTAACTCACCACTTTTAGTCCGCCCCTCATACAGCCAACTAAGCTCTTTTTCATCATTGTTAAAAAATGCCATGTTAGTATTTACTCATTAGTGTTAGCTTCGATTTCTGCAATTGAAGTTACCCCACTGCGAACCTTTAATAATCCACTTTGACGTAAACTTAAAACCCCTTCTTTACGTGCCTGTGCGGCTAATTCAACTGACGTCACATTTAATAAAATTAAGCGTTTCAACTCATCTGAAATAGGCATAACTTCAAACACTCCCAAGCGACCTTTGTAACCAGTATTATGGCAAGCATAACAACCAATTGGCACATACGGTTGCCAACCACTTTCGACATCTTCAGGCTTAAATCCAGCGGCGAGCAAGGTTGCGGGATCAAATTTAGCTAATTTTTTACATTTTGGACAGAGTTTACGCACTAGACGTTGCGCAATAATGGTTAGAATGGCATCACCCACATTGTAGGTTGGAATTCCCATACTCACCAAGCGCGTTAAAGCCGAGGGTGCATCGTTGGTATGTAAGGTTGATAAAACCAAATGCCCAGTTTGGGCGGCCTTAATTGCCATTTCAGCCGTATCGCGATCACGAATCTCACCAACCATGATTACATCAGGATCTTGACGTAAAAAGGCGCGTAGGGCAATCCCGAAAGTTAATCCAGTTTTTTCATTAATTGAGACCTGATTAATTCCTGATAATGGAATCTCAATCGGATCCTCCGCGGTTGAAATATTGCGACTAGAATCATTCAACAAAGTTAAACAGGTATATAAAGACACGGTTTTACCAGAACCAGTTGGACCAGTTACCAACATCATGCCATAGGGACGTCCAATTGTATTCATAACAACTTTGCGTTGCTCGACTTCAAAACCAAGTGCTTCAATGCCAACACTCGCCGATTTACGATCCAAAATCCGCAGCACAATTTTTTCACCATACGCCGTTGGGAGGGTGCTTACCCGAAAATCAATAATCTGATTTGCCGATAACGATAAGCGTAAGCGTCCATCTTGGGGAACGCGGCGTTCGGCAATATCTAATTTAGAAACCACTTTAATCCGTGCAGCAACTTTATCTTTTAGCGCATGTGGAGGGGTCGCAACTTCACTTAACACACCATCAATCCGATAGCGCACCCGATAAATTTTTTCATAGGGTTCAAAGTGTATATCCGAAGCGCCAATTTGCACTGCATCATAAATTATTTTATGCACAAATTTAACAATCGGCTGATCATCATCATCTGAATTCACCATATCACTATCGGCAGACACATCCACCGCAAATTCGACGCCATCTAAGGCACCATCATCCAAATTAATCGTTTTAAAATAATTTGAACTATTTTGATCCATCACCATTTTCAGTTGCGCTTCATCAACTAAAATAAAATCTAGAGCCAAACCAGTTCTAAAGGTAATTGACTCAAATAGCTCTTTCGTGGTTGGGTCAACTACGGCTAACTTAAGTCGTTTGTCGTGACTACTTAAGGGTAAAATTTTGTGTTTAATGATGAAATTAATTGGCAAGATATCTTTGGGCATAAAATCAAGATTATACGCCGCGATATCTAAAATTGGAACACCATAAAATTGTGAAATAGTTTGGATAATTTTGAGCGCAGAAATATCTGGGCGAATCGCGGTAATTGTCGAAACAACTGAAGTTTCATCCTTCAGCATCGCAGCGCTAATCGCCTCAACATCCTCAGCAGATAAAGCGCCTGCCTGCAATAAAATTGTAAAAATTCCACTATTTATTGACATTTTTATCCTAGAATTATTTTTAACGGGGTTAAATAAACCCTATTTTAACATGTTAAGTGCTATTCTGGAGAGATATCATCGGCTTTGAATCGAGCTAATACGCACCCGTTCGGCCCAAAATTTACCCACCTGCAGCACTTCAAAAGAAATATTACCTAAACGAAAACAAACCCCACAAACTGGAATCGTTGATAACTGTTTCATAATTAAACCATTTATACTCATTGCATCATAACTAAATGGTAAATCAAGCTGATAAGCTTCATTAAACTCACGCACCAAAGTTGCACCATCGACAATAAAAGAACCGTTATCTTCTTTAATCATCAAATAATTACGGTGGGGTGCATCGGTGGTAAAATCACCAAAAACAATTTCCAGCATATCTTCCAAACACGCTAATCCCAGCAGATCACCATATTCATTCACCACCATAAATAAGCGCTCGCGTTTATTCTGCGCCATGCGCAATTGCTTAACAATTAAAATGAAATCTGGAATAAAATTAATTTTACGGATTAACAAACTTAGCTCATGTTTAGAATATGCCCCACAAGTTAAAGTTAAAACATCTTTAGTGTGCACATATCCCAAAATATTATCAATTGTCCCTTGATAAACCACAACTCGGGTATGGTGCGATTGCTGAAGTTTTTCGCGTAATTCATTAATTCCTGCGTCCAGATCAATCATTTCAACATTGCGTAACGGAATTATGACTTCTTTTACGGTTAATTGCTCCAGCTCTAGCGAATTTAACAAAATTGAACGATGACTGTCTAAAAACGGCGAACGTTTGTCTGCCACCAAAGCTTTTAGCTCATCCAATGAAGTTCCATCGGCATTACCAATTCCCAAGGCGCGCGTAATCAAATAAACAATTTTATCAATCAACCAAATTAAGGGCTTAGACAAAATAAATAAATAGTACAGTGGAATAGAAATCAGTCGTAGCACCAGTAGCGGGTTTTTGGAAGCGATGATTTTGGGAGTTGCCTCTGAAAAAATGATAATCATCAACGTCACAAACAGGGTTGCCAACGACAAAATTAGTTGATGTCCATCGCCAAACAGGTGCAGTACTAGCATTGTAGAGAGCATTGTTACCAAAGCATTAAAAAAACTATTCCCAAATAAACTAAAAATCAAGACCTTATCCAACTGTTGCTTGAGGCGTAACGCATAATTCGCCCAGCGACATGTCGCATTCAGACTAATTAAACGATGTTCTGAGATGGCAACGCTCGCGGTTTCCAAAAATGAAAATAAACTTGCAATTAGCAATAAAGCCACTAAACCAATACAACTCAAGAGATACATACCAACTTAACACCCAAATAAAACTAAAGTTAGATATTACCATATTCATCGGCTAAATTAACGAAACTTCCATGCGCTACGACACCAACAACCACAGTTAGCCAACTAATTTAGCCACTAAAAACCGATATGAGTGAATTTTTGCGGAATAAAAATGAAAAAGGTCGCACAAGTGCGACCCCCATTGAGAGACAATGTAAAACTAGAATGTATGTGAGAAACCCACAGCTGTAGTCGAAGTATTAATATTAATCGCGCCACCAGCTTCATTCATGCTCGTAGTCGTCGGTGCAGGACCTTTAATCATGCTCTGTTGAGTTTGACCCCACCATTGTTGACCCCAGCTCACGAAAGCAATCGTACGTGGCGTAATATTCCAATCCAGCTCGGCAACCACTTGTTGATAACCAGTGCCACCAACCTGATTATTTCCAGCGATCAAATCAAAGTATGAACCACCGCTCATCATATTTGAACCATAGGTGTAACCAATTTTTGGTGTCCAATTATTTACGTGCCAACCAAAAGAAGCTCCTAACTCGGCAGTACCCAAATTAGCGGTATTTAATGTTGACCAACCACCAGACTGTGAACCAATATAGGCTGAATTTACATTATTAACCGCACTGTTTTGAATCCATAAATTCTGCATATTACCGTTACCTGGCATTGATTGGTAACCGTAACCTTGGGCAATCTGCGCACCAACACCGACAAACCAGCTATCTGGATTATTGTAATTCAACTCAAGACGTGACGAATAAGCGTTAATTCCTTGCTGAGCACATACACCAGCAGTAGGACCACAACCTGGTGTGCTACCACCATTTTGAATAGTTTGGTAAACCCCTGTATTCATTTCCATTTGGGTATTGAAAGTTGCCGAGAAATTACCTGGCGTATAGTAAAGACCTAAACCATAAATCGGTGCATTGTTGTAACCATTTTCATCATTCGCACCCATCATACCATTACCATTCGCACCACCAGTATTGAAATTACCATCTTGGTTCATGCTAACATAACCTGAAGCGGCGAAATTACCCCAACTTGGCGTATCATAACGTAACATTTGTGGTAGTACTGCAAGAAAACGATCATAGGTTCCCATCACATTCGCGTTTGAACCATTGAAAATATCCACCGCACCAGTATTGGTTCGATAGGTATTCGATAAATTACCAATCCGTACCCGCCCCCACGCACCTTGTAAACCAATATAACTATCCGAAGAAGCTAACACATTTGAACCAGTAGTTGGCACTCCTCCAGCGGTAGAACCTGGATGATTTGGCGTCCAATTACTCCCGCTATTATTTTGATAAGCTTCACCAGAGGTGATATTTAAAAATTGCTCCACCTGCCAAACTACCGCAGTTTGACCATAAACCTGATCAGTTCCACGAATACCAAAATACGAACCATAATCTTGAATCGAGGTTGTACCAGGTTGAACTTGATTGCTACTTGGAAATTGATCCGTTTCAACTGCAGCTGAAATCCGACCGTATAACGTAACATCGGCAAAAGCCGATACACTCATTGTTCCTAAAACTAGTGCTAAAATTTTTTTCATTTTTAAAAAACCCCTTTCACAGAGCTATCAAACGCCTGAGGCGTGTTTATCATTATACTAACTTATTAATTTTTGTGTAAAAGCAAAATTTGCTTTTCATTCTCTCACCCAGTACTTTAACATAGCTCTTTAGATTAAAGCACATCACCAACTATAAATACGGCAAATTAACTAAAAAAAACCTCTTTTGAATTGATTTGTGTAGCTTTTTTGCACCAATCACACCCTGGATAATTTTGCTCACTCCACTAAAAAATCCTCTATACTCACCTGAAATTTAACATCCTCTAAGCGCAGCGGTTTAATTCAGTACGGTTAATTTATTAACAATGTTATAATAATGCCTATTTAACCTATGAATATCATTCAAATTTCTATTGCAACGAGGTTTTAGCCCTTATGTCTGACAACAAAATAATTGTATTTGAACAAGCTAGTAAAGTTTACCCTGGAAATATTGCCGCGCTTGATGGTTTGAGCTTCGATATTGAAAAAGGCGAGCTAGTTTTTTTAGCTGGTCACTCTGGCGCTGGTAAATCAACCATATTAAAATTAATCGCAGGTATTGAAGTTGCCAGCAGTGGTAATGTCATTGTCGCAGGTACTAATCTGGCGCAGCAAAGTCAAAATTATCGAACTTTCATCCGCCAACATATTGGCTTTGTCTTCCAAGATCATAAAATTCTCTTTGATCGCAATGTCTATGCCAATGTGCGCCTACCACTTGAAATCATCAATAAATATAACAGCGCAGAAATCCACACGCGGGTACTTAGCGCATTAGAAAGCGTTGGTCTAGAACATAAAGTTCACGCCCGCCCAGAACAATTATCAGGTGGTGAACAACAACGCCTGTGCATCGCGCGCGCCATCGTTCATCAACCCAAAATACTCTTAGCCGATGAGCCAACCGCCAATTTAGATCGTGCTAATGCACTGAGAATTCTTGAACTCTTCAAAAAATTTCACCGCGCTGGAGTAACTATTGTTATTTCTGCCCACGACGAAACCATTCTTGGTGATTATGGTAAACGTATTTTTCACTTAAGTCACGGTAAATTTAGAGGTTAGTATGCATAAACTCACTCATCACATCAGAAGCTTTAAACAAGCTTGGTTAACTATGTTACAACACCCGGTTGAACATCTAATTAGCATCTTAGTTTTAGCGTTAATTATTACGATTTGCGCGGCTGGATTATCCTTAAATAACAGTCTTAATGTTTGGCAACAACAAAATGTAGTTTATCCACAATTAACGCTTTATTTAGAAAATAACGCTAACCAAGCCGACGTTGAAAATATTGAACGTAGTTTAAATCAGCAAAAAAGCTTAATTCGCGATTATAAATTTGTCGGCAAACAACAAGCTCTCGATGAACTTCGGCAAGATCAACAAATGAAATCAATTGCTTCAGATGTAATTGAATCGGCAAATAATCCCTTACCCGATGTTTTGATTGTCAATACACTCAGTGCCGAAAGTACAGTTCTCAACCGTTTGGATTTACAATTGTCGCAATTACCGATGGTGGCAGACGTACAAATGGATTTACATTACGCAAGTAAGGTTCAGGAATTATTAGGGTTTGTTCGTCAAATTAGTTTGGCTGCCCAAATTCTCTTTATTGTCGTGCTAAGTTTGGTGATTTACAATATGATACGCTTGCAAATGATGTTAAAAAGCGATGCCATCAAGGTTTCGCGCCTAATTGGTGCCAGCGATAGTTACATTATGCGTCCACTTTGCCATTATGCGGTATGGCAAGTTACCTTAGCTACAGGATTAGCCGCGCTCGGCATTCATGAAATGACGCGCAATTTAAACCTAATGTTTGCTAATTTTAGTAATTTATTCGGTAAAGGCTTTGTTTTTAATACTTTACCTCTTGGCGAATTTGCCATGATGTGGGGGGTATTAGTTGTATTTACCATCTTTACGGTCTTTTTAGCCGTACGGTGGGTGTTTAGAAATACTTACAGCCAATGAATAAGCACAACAACATGTTGCAACTGAGCGACTTTGACTATCATTTACCCGAGCAACTCATCGCCTGTCAGCCATTAGTAAATCGCGATGATAGTCGCTTACTAGTCGTTGATGAAACGCTGCAAGATCGTCAGTTTAAACACATTCTCGACTATCTCAATGCAGGTGATTTGCTGGTGTTAAATAATACCCGCGTGGTCAAAGCGCGCTTATTTGGACACAAACCAACTGGTGGCAAAGTTGAAGTAATGCTGGAACGCGTGATTAATAATCATGAAATCATTGCTCATGTTGGCACCAGTAAAGCCATCAAAATTGGAATGCAAATTAAATTACCAGCTGGAATTAGCATGCAAGTAATTGAGCGCATGGAGAATATTTTTCGCCTGCGGATTTTCCAAGACATTGACATCTATGCCTATCTGGAACAACATGGTAATTTACCCTTGCCACCATATATGCAACGCCAAGCCGTACTCGATGATGAAACGCGCTACCAAACCGTTTTTGCTCAACATAATGGCTCGGTTGCCGCACCGACTGCGGGATTACATTTCACCCCAGAACTGCTTGCACAAATTCGCGCTAAAGGCGTACAGATTAGCTATGTAACGCTCCACGTCGGCTCGGGAACCTTCAAACCAGTTAGTGTTGAAAATATTGCCGAACATAAAATGCATAGTGAAGTATTTGAAATTAATGCAGATACCGTTGAATTAATTAAACAAACCAAGCTAGCGGGTGGCAAAGTCATTGCGGTCGGCACCACTAGTTTACGCACCCTAGAATCGGTAGCGAAACGCGGGCTCCATCCACAACGTGGTGAAACCGATATTTTCATTACGCCAGGATTTAAATTTGAATTAGTCGATAAATTAATTACCAATTTTCACCTCCCGAAATCAACTTTACTCATGCTCGTAGCGGCGTTTAGTGGCAAAACTCAAATTGATGCTAGTTACCAGCATGCGATCCAAAATAATTATCGTTTCTTTAGCTATGGCGATGCCATGCTGCTTACTCGTCAGGATTAATCATGGAACAACACAATAAAACTCATTTTGGCTTTAAAGATGTCGCCGAAGAAAAAAAAGCCGATTTAGTTGCCGAAGTCTTTCATTCGGTCGCCAGCAATTACGACATCATGAACGATGTTATGTCACTGGGCATGCACCGTTTATGGAAAAAATTTACCTTCTTTACCGCCGAATTAAAACCCGGGCATAAAGTCCTCGATATCGCTGGTGGTACTGGTGATATGAGCAAAGGTTTCAAAAACATCGTTGGTGAATCTGGCGAAGTTTGGCATACCGATATCAATTCCTCGATGCTTAAAGTTGGCCGCGATCGCTTATTAAACGAAGGTATTTTGACGCCACAATGCTTGTGCGATGCCGAAAAACTTCCTTTTCCTGATAATTACTTTAATGCCGTATGTGTCTCATTTGGTTTACGTAACATGACGCATAAGGATATTGCCTTAAGTGAAATGCAGCGCGTACTCAAACCCGGTGGTGTACTGATGGTATTGGAATTTTCCAAAATTTACAAACCGTTAGCTAAATTCTATGATCTCTATTCCTTTAAATTTCTACCGATGATGGGTAAACTGATTGCTAAAGATGCGGATAGTTATCAGTATTTAGCAGAATCAATTCGGATGCATCCCGATCAAGAAACTTTACAACAAATGATGTACGATGCTGGTTTTGCCAAAGTTAAATATCATAATTTAACCCTTGGAATTACCGCCTTACACAAGGGATACAAAGCCTAATGTTGAATACTCTGGCAATTAAAGCGCTAAACTTACTTCTAAAAGCCAACCCAACTACTCGCGGACAACTGCAAAAATTAGCCACCAAGGTAATTGAGCTAAAATTACCTTTCTTGAACCTAAATTTTATTATTGCCCCTGATGGAACGCTGGAAAGTGAAACCTCCGCCGCCGATTGTTCAATTACAATTCCACTAGCGAGTACCAGTCATTTAATCCATCAAGATCAGCTGCAAACTTTTAAAACCCTGCACATTGAGGGTGATAAAACTCTAGCTAAAAATTTACTCAGTAGCTTGGCAACGCTTGATGCGAGCAAAACGCTCTATTTACATAATTCGCCATTTTTAGGCATTTTTGCCGTTAAACTTGAGCAATTCCTTAAAATAATTATCGAATATGCTCAATTAGTCAGCCATAATGCCACGCTTTCAACTAGCCAATATGTCCAATATGAAGTTGATTTAATTAGCGACAAGTATATTTTAGAACAATTCTACACTGATGTGGATGATCTCAAAGAACGCTGCGATTTACTCGGCAAACGCGTAGAAAGACTAACTCAATAAAATGCGCACTCTTCGTCTCTTAAAAATAATTCTGACTTTTAAACGCTATGGTTTATTCCAAGTTTTAAATATTAACGATAAAACCAGTCGCTTAGCGCGTTTACTTGAATTTATGCTGTGGTTTATCCCACAAAAATATCCCGATCAACCCTTGCCGTTACGCATTAAATTAGCCTTTGAATATTTAGGTCCGGTCTTTGTCAAATTTGGTCAATTGCTCTCCACGCGCCCAGATTTAATTCCAAGTGAATATTTGAGCGAACTGGCAAAACTGCAAAATCAAGTCAAACCGTTTAATTCAGCCCAATCGCGCCAAATTGTCGCCAGCGCACTAGGTAAACCGTTGGAACAAATTTTTAGTGAATTTAGTGATGATCCTGTTGCCTCAGCCTCAATTGCCCAAGTTCATCACGCACGCTTACTAGAAAATGGACATGAAGTTGCAGTAAAAGTTTTACGCCCTAAAATCGCTAAAGTAATTAACAAAGATATTCAACTACTTAAAGCTGTAGCATGGGTGGTTGAAAAATTATTTAGCGATGGTAAACGCTTGCGCCCACAAGAAATTGTTGAGGAATTTGAGAGTGTTATTCATGAAGAATTAGACTTTTTGCAAGAAGCTGGCAATAGTACCGAATTAAGCCGCCTACATAAAAAAGATCCACGAATTATTATCCCTGAGATTTATTTTGATTATTCAAGCAAAGATGTAATCGTGATGGAATGGATGCACGGCACACCAATTTCAGATCTTGACGCACTTAAAGCTAAAAACGTTGATTTGGTACGCTTATCGCATTACGGAGTAGAAATATTCTATACTCAGGTTTTCCACTTTGGCTTTTTTCATGCTGATATGCACCCAGGAAATATTTTATGTTCAGATGATGGACGCTTTATCGCGCTGGATTTTGGGATTGTTGGCTGTCTTTCGGACGAAGACAAACGCTATTTAGCCATCAATATTTTAGCGTTCTTCAATCGTGATTATAAAAAAGTAGCGATTACCCACGTTGAATCGGGTTGGGCACCTAAAGATACCCCAATTGAACAATTTGAAAATGCCATTCGTTCGGTTTGTGAACCAATTTTCAATAAACCTTTGGCACAAATTTCCTTTGCCCAAGTTTTAATTAAATTATTTCAAGTCTCACGCCGCTTTGGAATTATTGTCCAACCGCAATTAATTTTACTCCAGAAAACCATCGTCAATGTCGAGGGGTTGGGACGCATTCTTAATCCAGAATTAGATTTATGGAAAACCGCTAAACCAATTTTAAACAAATGGCTACGTGAGCAAATGGGCGTTAAAGGCTTTGTCCGCAACTTAAAAGAAGAGCTACCCTATTGGTCATATATCATGCCAACTCTCCCGCGCAATTTTGCGACCACACTAACCAAGTTACAAGACAGCAACAATCTGACTGAAAACTACACCCAATTAACCAAAGATTATCGCCGCATGAATTATATTCTAATGCTAATTATCGTTGTGTTAATTATTGTTCTAGCGGTAAAATTATAATGAACTATGCCTTAATTTTGGATAATAACCAATATCAATTTGTCAAATTAATCACCACTGAAAAAAAACACAGCGTGGTACAATTATTTGAGCAAACTACTGACAAAAAAATTAAAAATGATAATTTAATGCTTAGCTTCACCAGCGATCCACGTAACTTTGAGCCAGCCTTGCAACAATTACGCGCAGAAATTGACCTGCCGTTTTTATGGGAACTCGCCGAAGAACAAGCGCAATGGACACTGGACAACTTAACCAATTTATATTTTGGCAGCCATGAGTTAATCCAAAAACTAGCGCTATTTCTTGCGATCAGTGAGCCAGCCATTTATTTTAGCTCGCTTGGTGAACAAAACTTCAAACGCTGTGGCAGCGAAGAAATTGCCATGCGCCAATTACAAATTCAGCGCCAACAAGAATATCAAGCCAAATTTGATGCGCTTTATGAACAGCTGTTTAATTTACAACACCCCGATTGGAAGATTGATCCACTCAACCTAATCAATAAACCCGACAAAAACTCGCTTGAATATAAGGTGGTGAGCAAAGTTACCAAAGATTTAAAACTGACACTCCTCGAATTATTATTCAAGTTGGGTTATATTAGTTCAATTGAAAATTTATTAGTAACTAGTTTCCATAAACAATATTTCCCACACGGCAGTGAGCTGCCAGCACTAGAAATCAATGATCATGCCAGCGATATTCCATTTAATCAAACCTTGAAAGTGTTTTCAATTGATGATGCACTGACTACCGAAATTGATGATGCTTTTTCATTGCAAGCTACTGATACTGGCTGGATTGTCGGAGTGCATATTTCAGCACCCTCGCTAAATAAAGAATTACTGACGCTGGCTAGCGAACGCTTATCCACCGTCTATTATCCAGGGCATAAAATCACCATGTTACCCGAAAATGTAATTGCTCATTATAGCCTCGATCAAGGCAAACAATTACCTGTGGTAAGTATTTATTTTACAATTGATCATGAATTTAATATTAGCCATACCGAATCCAAACTTGAACAAGTTTTAGTTAGTGATAATTTACGCACCGAAAACCTTGAGCAACTCTTCAATGTTGAAAATATGGCACAAGATCATGACTACCCGTACGAAGCCGAATTAAAACTGCTCCACCAATTTGCCTTAAAGCTGGAGGAAGGTCGTGGTAAAGCCAGCGTTAATCAACTCTCGGTCGATTATAATTTCTCCTTTGCTGAAGATGGTAAAGTGGTAATTAAACCACGCCTACGTGGTAATCCCATTGATAAATTAGTTAGTGAATTAATGATTCATGCCAACGGTAGCTGGGGACGGATGCTTACCAATGCTTTTGTACCCGCAATTTATCGGGTGAAACAACCAATGCAGCCAGTTACAATGACGTTAACCCCTAATTCACATACTGGGTTAAATGTCGATTATTACACTTGGGCAACCTCACCATTACGGAGAGCGGTGGATCTAGTCAATCAAGCGCAAATTATTAGCCTAATCACCAAACAGAAACCACTTAGCGCAACCGATTTTGCGGTGGCAAATGTAGTTGAAAATTTTGATGAAACCTATAGTGCTTACTTGAAATTTCAAGATAGTATTGAGCGTTATTGGTCATTGCGCTATTTGGAACAAGAGAATATTCATCAAATTAAAGCGACCTTCACTTATCGCAACAATGTTCAACTCGATGGAGTGCCAATTACACTGGATGTTAGTACACAGACCAAAGCTCAGCCACAGGGTAGTGAAATAATGTTGACGATTGATAATCTCAATTTTCTTAACCAAACGTTTGAGTTTAAAATTATCACTTAACTCCAATTATAGTTAACACAGAATTAAACAGCTGAGTAAATAAGATCAATATACAAATACTTCAGCTAGTTATTGATTTGAAAAAGGTAATCTAAACCCAAATTAATGATAGAGATAAACCAATAAAAAAGAGTTGATTTAATCAACTCTTTTTTAACATCTAGCTAAGCTAGGTATTCGCTAATCCATATTGATTGCTGATTCAGGACAGTTATAAGCATTACCTATATTTGTTACATTAGTTTGAACAAAACTACCACCAAAACCATCATCCCCGCTACCAGTATCACTAGCTTGATTAGTTAATAATTGAACATAATTACCACCAAGATTAGCAGTTTTATTACGAAGGTCATCCATTGAACCAATTGCCATAGCTGAATTTGATGTCAAACCACCAGTAAATGAGTTTCCTTGATTACCAATAACTTGCCCAAGATATTTACATCCATTAGGAACTTTATGGTCATTTGAAACCAACACTCCAGTAGCATTATTATTTAATTTCGTAGCAGCACACCCAATAATTGAAAGAGCCAGAATACAAAGAATTAGCGTCTTAACTCTCACCAAATTTATCATAAAACTTACCACCTTTCTAAACTTATTTAAAACTCACTATTTATTGTTTAACTACATTGACCGATTCAACTAACTTATTAAAAATTAACTACTGCTTTTTAATAGACTAGGTTGACGAATTATGCTTATTTAATTAACTTATTGTTTTGCTTGACAGCTTGACAAGATTAATTTGCCTTTTTTCTCTTGGCACATCACTTGTTTACCAGAATTTTCATCGATAAATCCAGCTTTACCTTTACCAAATTTGAAACCTTTACAAATACCAGTTAATGTATCTGTGTTAGCTCCATCTTTTAACGTGGTTTCGCCACATTTCATTTTGGTGTTATCAAATTTAGGTGCAGTTTGAGCAGTTGCTTGAGACTCAACAGGAGCAGCAAAAGCCAATGAAACAGCAGATGATGCAATTATTGCAATAAGAAGTTTTTTCATATTAAAGTTCTTTCAAAAAATCAAGGCTAATTTACCTAATATTATTATATTCAAGATTAATTTAGTAAATCTAAATCTATGCACCATTAAGGTTTATAGATAAATTTTTTATCAATCAAATCAGTTAATCGCAAACATCTAACAGCTTGCATTACGGCGCGTATTGTAATAAAATATACACTACTTGTCAAACTTAATTAACCGCAACAAAAACCATGTACTTAAAAATACCCTGTGAAGCCTCGACTAATTTTCATCGCGCGTCATAATATCTAAAATTACATCATCTGTTTCTTGCATGCCTTTTTGAGCTAATTCACCAATATTTCGGATGGTTTCCTCTACATCACCAGCAACTACGCCATCTCCAGCAGTAATCACATTCCCATTAGCCGCCATCGCAATACCATCATACGCCGCATATGTTCCATTGGCAATTTTTACCGCACACGATGAATTTGCGCCATCGCATAAAATCCCAGAAACACCAGCCAAAGTATTAATAATTGCATTGGCAATAATCGTATAACTAAAATCATTTAACAGCCCAATTGCACCAGCTACACCAGCCGCGGCGCACATTGGTCCGCAGTAAGCAGATAAGCGCCCGATTTTTGATTTAATATGCACAGTTGTAAGGTGCGAGAAAAATAACGCACGATATAATTGTTCTGCCGTTTTACCGCGTTCACGGGCATAGGTAATTACTGGCAATGATGCCGATAATCCAACGTTACCACTCCCCGCAGTTGTCATAACCGCCATTGGACTACCACCCATGCGCGCATCGCTACCAGCGGCAGCTAAACTTGCGGAATGATTACGAATATCATCACCATAAAAACCGCTATCAATACTTTGCTGAATATTTCGACCGATGTTCACACCATAATCATGAATTAAGCCTTCATTTGCAATCGCTAAATTACAGGTAATTACGCGATCAAACAAATTTTTAATTAAATCAATCTCAATTGTTTTAGCTAAATCATAAATCAGCTGTACCGATAAAATTGCGGCAGCATCTTCAGGAGTACTGGCATTATCTGCATCAGATTTATGTAGTAACACTTGATCATTTTTTACGATTTCAGTAATGTTGGTATGACTATTTTTCATTTCCACGCTGGCCGAATCGTTGCCTGCAAAAACCTTAACTTTAATATACAATTTAAGATTATTTTTTGAATTTTGAATATGAATTGCATGTTTATCTAAGAAAATTTTAACTTCTTCTAATTGAGCTGGACTTACTTCAGAAATTACCATTAATTCCTTATCTGGATTACCCGCAAAAGCCCCCATCGCAGCCGAAACACCAATTCCAACCATGCCGCCACTATTTGGAACCACCACGCTTTTCACATTTTTAATAATGTTGCCAGAAATAAATACCTGCATTTTTTCAGGTTTTTGTCCAAGCACCGCCGTCGCCTTAGCAGCAGCATAAGCAATTGCAATCGGTTCCGTACAGCCTTCAGCTGGAATAATTTCACTATTCAGTAAATCAATTACTTTAACAATTAACTCTTGCGTAATTTGTGTCATCTTCATTCACTTTCTATATAAATTTAAAATTTTGTATTTCTTACATCGCTTTCATTAATAGCGGAGAAATACATAAAATAATCCCAACATAAACAATATAATAAACCGTTAATCCTTTGTATTTGTGTAATGCAGGTACTTTATAAACCAGAAGTGCTGGCATCAAACAACCGATAATGCCAAAAATTGGACCACATAACGGCACTAATTTATAAATCGGCACTTGAAAAACTATTGATAGCCAAGTCATTAAAACAATAATCACCCCAATAATTACTTCAAAAACAGGGCTTTTGACGATTGCACCATCTTTGCCAATTCCACGAATAAGATTCAGCAGAATACCACGCACGCCTTCACGCATACCAGTAATAATACTCAAAAATGCAGCTAATACGGCACAAATATTAATAAAAATACCTAATACATTAATTAATGGATTGCTATAATTCATTTTTTGAATAATGGCAAATACAGATTCATTTTGATTTTTAGCTAAAATAGCTTCACTTTGAGAAATAATTCCAGCAAAAGCAACAATATAGAATAGAACTATTGTCGCTAAAATAAATAATGCTAAGCGCATCGTTGAAATAGCTTTTTTTTGCGCAACTTGGCGATCAGCGTATTTAGTTCGATAAGACATTACCATTGGGCTTAACGATTGAATAAACAGAATTGTGGTTAATGCAAAAGGAAACATCACAGTAGTACTAGTTATAAATTTAAGACCCTGAGGAATATATGTAACATTTGAAAACTTCCAATAGGGTAAAACCATGATCGCAGCAAGTAGCACACAAGCTAATAAAAGAACTGAAACCACTCCAGAAATTTTAAAGAGTAATTTTTCACTTTTACAACCGACAAAAACTAAAATGCTCATTACAACAAAGGTAAACAGCGCGTTACTCAAAAGATTCGGATCACTCACAATATGAAATTGATATAAATAATGCGCAATTGAAGAACAAACCAGCATTCCATAAATAATCGTCCAAATCGCCATCATAACAAAATAAAGTACTCCTAAAAAGCTACCCCATTTTTTACCAATTAAATCCGCGATGGTGTCTGAATAGCATTTTGCAGTGTCATTTTCAAATAAAGTATTCATATACAATTTTTGAAAGAGGTAAATCGCTGGATAAGCCCATAATGCGACCCATAAAAATGCCACTAAACCAACCACACCAACACTAACTGGTACCAAAACAATACCCGCACCAAGAGCCATTCCAAAACTAATTACAAGCCACCCCCAATCAAAAGAATTAAATTTAAGAGCTTGTTTCTGCTGTGCCGTTTCCATATTTGACCTTATTAAAAATTAATCAAAATTATGCCTAACAATTATTAGAACATAACATCATTGTAAGTATGGATTATATCATGATCACATTGTTGAAATTGTGGTATTAGCGCTGACAGCTAAAATTAGGAAGTTTAAAATATTTCATCACATTAAATAATCATTAAATTTCCTCTAGGCGTAAATTACCTTACTGAATTAGAATCTTCATACTGTTTACATTAAGAGTAACGTAGACAAATACACGATAAGCGCGACACATTAAAGATAACTGCAACACTGCTATTAAATTACAAATATTAAAATTAACTTGATACACCAATCGAATCGGTAATATACTTTGGTAAATCAGCACGACTAATCTGGTTACTCCCATAATTGGGTAAATCATTTGCCAAATCTAATTGACAATTATGCGCTGAAGTTGGGAAATATTCCAATAATAGCCTAACTTTATCCATCGAGTCTTTACCAGCTACTTCATTGATCAATTCCAACGCCAAATCAATACCACTCGTAACGCCACCAGCGGTCCAAATTTTGCCAGACTTAACCACGCGTTGCTCCACAATTTGCACCTCAAAACTCTCGGTCAATTCTTTAATCGAGCGCCAATAACTGGTCACTACCTGTCCTTTCAGTACTCCAGCTTGAGCTAACAGAAAGGCGCCAGTGCAAACAGACGCTAAAATCTGACAGGTCTTACTTTGTCGTTGAATAAATTCAATTAATCTAACATTATGAATTTGTTTAATACGTCCAATTCCACCAGGGACAATTAAGCAATCCAAATTATCACATCCAGAAAAATCAACATGCGCCTGCAAGACAATCGAACTATCGCATTCAACCAAACCACCATATTCAGAAACTAAAACTAGCTCAACGCTTGGCGCCAGAATTTTTTGCCAGATTGAAAAAACTTCCCATGGACCAATTGCGTCCAGCGGTTGCACATTAGGATAAATCAAAATACCTATTTTCATAATTTTTCTTTTTAAGAGTTAAAACATATAAAAGCACCTTGATTGGTGCTTTTATAAAATAATTAGTTGAATAACTTGCTGGGATTAACCGGCTTACCCAAATGGCGCAATTCAAAATATACGCCACCCATCGGCTGGTTATCCGCATTACCACTGCTAGCAATTTGCTGACCAGCGGCAAGCGAATTACCTTTAGCAACTTTGGAAATAACTCCGCTATACACCGAGGTATAATTATCACCATTATCCACCACAATAATTTGACCAAAGCCAGGCAAACTCCCGCTAAATAATACCACGCCACGTGACACCGAATAAACTGGCGTATTCTCGGCTGGACTAACCAGCACACCATTATTGCGTACACTATCACGCATTTGCCCAAAACCAACCGTTATATTACCTGCAATTGGTTTGGATAATTTACGTGCCATAAACGGTGAGTTATCTTCGATACTCGCATCAGATTTACCTAATGCAATACCACTGCTCTTAGGACTGTCTTTGACAACTGGAGTCGCTGCAGTAGATTGGTCGCTAACCGCGATTGGTTTTTCAGTCTCTAGCGGCGTAACACTAGTTTCTGCACCAGGTGGTTTTGCGACAATCAACGCGGGTTGCGATGTTTTAGTTGCTCCATTCACGCTGGCTTGTTGCGCCTGTTTTTGTTCCGCTTGAGCTCTGGCAGCAGCTTTAGCCGCGGCTTTTTTAGCTGCAAGTTGACGCGCTTTTTGCTGTTTCTCAATTAACGCTAATTGTTGCAATAGCTTATTTAACTCAACTTGACGCTGTTTTAAATTAGAGAGTTGAGCTTTTTCACGAGCGATCTGTTGTTTCACCTGTACCGCTTGTTGTGCCGTTTGGTCTTTTACCACCAATAATTGCTCATGTTGCTTAGCCGTATTCCCCAATTTAGCATTTAGACGCTCAACTTCAAGTTGTAATTTGCTATTTAAAGCTTGTAGTTGAGCTAATTGTTTATTAAGCTGCATGTATTTAGCTTGTTCGGCTTTAAGAATCGCCACCAAATAAGTTTTTTTACGCTCAGCATCCAGCGCATCATTACCAGCTAACAAGGATTGCTGATCTTGTTCAATGGTTTTAATTTGCTGGTAAATATTGGTCATTGAACTCGCAACCTGAGCTTGAGCTTGTTGCGTCGCGCTAGTAACTTTTGGAATTGAGGTTGCTAACTGATCAAGTTGCTGTAAATTCAACGCCCGTTGTTGAGTAAGTTTATCTAATAACGACTTGGTTTTAGTTATCGCACCTTGAGAATTTTTTAAGGCGGCATCAATTTTTTGCTTTTGCTGCTGCTTTGAATTTAAATCTTGATTAATTTGTTGAATTTGCGAATTTAAATCATTCAAATTACTATTAATTGAACTTGACCCGGCGGCAAAAGCCGAATTAGTTACACTTAATCCAGCCATCAGCAGCGTTAAGATTATTTTTTTCATCAATTACCTATTGAAATGCAATTAAGCTTTTACCAGTCATTTCAACTGGTTGCGCTACACCCATAATTTGCAATAAAGTTGGCGCAACATCTTCTAAGGCGCCACCAGCACGCACTGAAGCTTGCCGACCAATATAAATACACGGAACTAAATTAGTGGTGTGTTGCGTGTGGGGTTGCTGACTTTGATAATCAAACATTTGCTCACAATTACCATGATCTGCCACAATTAAAACTTCACCACCATGTGCCAACATTGCCTCAACAACTTGTCCAACATATAAATCTAAAGCCTCAACCGCCTTAACGCTCGCCGCGTAATTACCCGTATGTCCAACCATATCACCATTAGCAAAATTACTAATAATCAAATCATATTCATCACTATTAATTGCAGCCACTAATTTACTTGCCACTTCTGGTAAACTCATTTCAGGCTTCAAATCATAAGTCGCAACCTCTTTTGGTGAATTAACTAAAATTCGCGTTTCGTTCGCAAATGGCTGTTGTTCACCACCATTAAAGAAATAAGTTACGTGGGGGTATTTTTCTGTTTCAGCAATTCTTAACTGTTTCAAACCCAATTTACTGATATATTCACCCAAGGTATTAGCTATCGCAACTGGCGGATAAGCGACTAAACATTCTAATTTATCATTATAGCGGGTCATGCTCACAAAACTAGCTAACTGCAGCTCTTTACGCTTAAATCCAGCAAAGTCTTTACCAATGAAAACATCACTCAATTGAACAGCACGATCTGAGCGATAATTAGCAAAAATAACGCTATCGCCAGAATTCATACCAGTATAACCATTTAATACCGCAGGTTTAACAAATTCATCATTAACACCTTCAGCATAAGCTGCATCAATTGCCGCACATGGATTAGCAAAAGAAGTTGCGCCAATTGCATCTACCAAAGCTTGATAAGCTAATTCAACTCGATCCCAACGTTTATCCCGATCCATCGCATAATAACGCCCAGCCACCGTCGCAATTTTAGCCTTAGGATTAGTCACTAAAACTTCTTCTAACTGAGTAATAAAGTGTTTCGCGCTTTGTGGTGGCGTATCACGTCCATCTAAAAACACATGCACCCAAATATGTTGAATATTTGTTGATTGACTAGCCAATTTGATTAATTCATAAATGTGATTTTGATGTGCATGCACTCCACCATCCGACAAAAGTCCAAAAATATGCACTGTTTTAGTCGAGGTTGTTGCAAAAGCCGCCAAAAAGGCTGGATTGGTATAAAACTCACCGGTTTCAATTGCATAATCAATTTTGGTGATATCTTGACGCACAATTCGTCCAGCACCAAGATTTAAGTGTCCTACTTCAGAATTACCAAATTGACCTTTAGGTAAACCAACCGCCTGTTCTGAAGCATTAATTTTACCAAATGCATAATTCTGCATGTATTTTGTCAAATTTGGTTTAGCTGCGCCAGCTACCGCATTAAAATCATCGTCGCTCCGAATTCCGAAACCATCTAAAATTAAAAGTAAAGCTTTTTGCATAATATATTCTCATTCAAAAGTTATATAATTACTTTGAGCTTGTTAGCTCGGTTATTTTTTGTTACAATACAGGGTAAATTTTATTTCCATTATTTTTATTAAGTCTATATTTTAATATAAACATGAGGTCTCCATGCAATTAGATTATGCCAAAGCACAACAACTTATTCAAAATTCAACCGTCCTGTTTAATCAAGAACAATTATCTAGCGCACTCGACCAAATGGCCGCCAATATTGATCAAGAAATAGGTGATGAAGTACCAGTTTTTTTAACGGTTATGAATGGCGGCATGATGTTTGCCTCAGAGTTAACCAAACGCCTTAAAAAACCAATTATTATGGATTATATTCATGCCTCACGTTATGGTGATGCCCATTATGGTTCAAGCCATATTACATGGTTCAGACAGCCTAAAGAATCGCTAATTCGCGGTAAGACTGTCTATATTCTCGATGATATTCTTGATGAAGGTCACACTATTGCCGAAATTAAACGCTTCTTAATGAATGCGGAAGCTAAAGAATGCAAAGTTGCGGTAATGGTCAACAAGGAAATTGGCAAAGAAAAACCAATTTATGCAGATCATGTCGGAGTTAATGCTCCTAATCACTTCCTATTTGGTTTTGGTATGGATATTTTTGATGTGAATCGAAATTTACAAGAAATTTACATCTACAACAATAATTAATTACAGGTAACCATAACTTATGTCATTTATCGCTATACTTTTAACTATTTTTCTTGAGCAACGAAAACTGCTCGGGGGAATTAGAGGCTGGTTTAACAATAAAATTGAGCAATATGCCAATTTATTTGTCAAGCGCGATTTCCAAACCGTACGCGAAATTCGCTTGTACTTTATTTTTGCATTGATTCCATTTTTATTAGTTACTATGTTATTAATGATTTTGCCATTAAATAGTCATCATCTTCCATATTTTATAATTAATTGCCTGTTATTCGTGCTGTGCGTGGATATTTTAGGCTGGAAAGATGAAGCCAAAAAAGCCAATCGCGGCAGTGATTTTCAACAATTTGTCCAAACTTTTGCTACTAAGTTCTTCGCAACAACATTCTGGTTTATGGTGCTCCCATCGGTATTAGGCGCAATTTGCTATCTAGTTTTAAATGCGATGGCAACTAAACTTCGTGCCCGTGGCGAAGAATCACTAGTCTATAGTGTAGTAGTTGACAAAATGTTATTCTGGATCAATCTAGTACCCTATACGGTGCTAATTATATTTATTGCGGTAGCAGGTGATTTTGAAGAAGTAATGCGCTATGCATTAGAGCAACGAGGTAAAGTAAAACTAAGCTTTTTCTACCTCGAAAATGTCTTAAATGAAGTTGCTTTTGTCGCAATTGGTAAAGACAAATTTGCTAAACCACACGCGATTGAAGACGATGGAATTGAAGATGTGCGCAGCACCAATAATCTCTTTGATCCAAAAGTCGTAGATTATGTGGTTGCCTTACTTTATCGCAGTGGTTTATTCTTTATTGCTTTTGTATCGATTATTTCAATAATCAACTTATTTTAGTCCGCATGAAAAATTTAATTTATGCTCTAATTAGCATAGGTTTAATTACCAGCGGATTTGCCGATGATATTTACCTTTACAAAGATAAAAATGGCAACTCCGTATATACCAATAAACCGGTTAAAAATGCGAAAAAATTAAATTTACCACCGCTCTCAGTGTATTCATCACCGATGAGCAAACGTGATTATGCGGCAAAAGGTTATACCCAAGCACCCAATGAGACTAAAAGCACCAAGATTTATACTAAAGATACCGCGCCAACTTATGGCAATGAGACCGGACGCCAACAAATTTTAAATGAAGAGCTGAATCGAGAAAAGCAAGCACTATCCGATTCTCAACAAGCGCTAACTACGGCTAAACAGACTAAATTAGCCAGTGAAATTAATCAACCAGAACAATATCAAGCACGGATTCAATCCCTGCAAGATGCAGTTACGGAACATCAGAAAAATATTTCTACTTTGAGTAAACAACTCGGGGTTAATAATTAATTATTAGGACTATTTATGAAAAGACATTTTCTTGAATTTGAAAAACCTATTGCGGAATTGACGAATAAGATTACTGAATTGCGCCAAATGCAAGATGAATCCGCAGTCAATATTTCCTCTGAAATAGAGTTATTACAAACTAAAGTTGAAGAATTAACTAAAGATATTTACAGCCAACTTGGTGCATGGGAAATATCACAAGTTGCGCGCCATCCACAACGTCCACGGACACTCGATTATATCAATAACATTTTCACCGATTTTATTGAATTACATGGCGATCGCCACTTTGCAGATGATAAATCTATTATTGGCGGCATGGCTAAACTAGGTGAGCAATCGGTGATGATTATTGGCCATCAAAAAGGTCGCGATACTAAAGAAAATTTAGAGCGCAATTTTGGAATGCCACGTCCTGAAGGTTATCGCAAAGCCTTACGCTTAATGAATTTAGCCAATAAATTCAAACTCCCGATCATCACTTTCATTGATACACCAGGCGCTTATCCTGGAATTGGTGCCGAAGAACGTGGCCAATCTGAAGCAATTGGACGTAATTTATATGAGATGGCGGGACTCGAAGTTCCAATTATCTGTACAGTAATTGGTGAGGGTGGTTCAGGTGGAGCCTTAGCCATTGCAATTGGCGATCAAATTAATATGTTAGAATATTCGGTCTATTCGGTTATTTCGCCTGAAGGTTGTGCTTCAATTCTGTGGAAAGATGCCACTAAAGCCAATCAAGCCGCCGAAATTTTGGGTATCACCGCAAATCGCCTAAAAACCTTAGCCTTAATTGACAGTATTATTAGCGAACCGCTGGGTGGCGCGCACTCTAATCACAGCGAAATGATGACGCGCATGAAACATAATCTAAGCGCAAATCTCAAAACACTACAAGAGTTTGACATGCCAAGCCTAGTTAACCGCCGTTTTGCGCGGATCATGGATTATGGCACCTTTAAAATTGAAAATGAATAATTCAACGCTAACGCCAGAACATCTACTCAGCCAGTGGCCGTCAAACCTTGACGGTCATTTACATTATTGCATCGGCTTAAGCGGTGGAATTGATTCGGTGGTGCTCTTACATTTATTTAAACAATTGAGTTTAATTAAACCACTAAAACTCTCAGCAATTCATGTCAATCATGGCATATCAGCCAATGCCAATGACTGGCAAGAATTTTGCAGTGAGCTCTGTGCAAATTGGCAAATTCCTTTAACCTTGGCACAAGTTAGTGTTATAAAACTTGGTGGTGAAGGTTTAGAAAATAGCGCGCGCAAGTTACGCTATGCAGAATATGCCAAGACTGCTGCCGAGGTAATTATTTTAGCGCACCATCAAGATGATCAAATTGAAACTATGTTAAGCCAACTGTTACGCGGAAGTGATATTCATAACCTCGCTGCGATGCATTCACAAATTAAACGCCGTGAGCAAATTTTTTGGCGACCACTCTTAAATTACACCAAAACCCAGCTCAGCGCCTATGCAAAATTAAATGCACTGAAAAATATCAGCGATGAAAGTAACTACGATAATCATTATTTACGTAATTTCTTACGCAATAAAATAATTCCTGAATTAATTGAACATGATTCCCATGTCGTGGCTAAATTAATGCACAGCCTACACAGCCTACAAAAGAGTGTAAAACTCAACGATGATCTCGCACAAGCTGATTTTATCAGCTGTTGTACTGAAGACAAGCAAGGTTTGCAACGGAACTTATTTGGACAGCTCAATGAATTACGCCAATTTAATTTACTAACTTGGTACATCACGCAACAAAATTTAGCGCTGCCGAACCAAAAACGCCTCCAAGAATTTATTCGCCAAATCAATACCGCGCGCCTTGATCGCCATCCAGCATTAATACTCAGCTCACAATTTAACTTAATCGCGAATGCTAAATTCATTCAAATTCAAAAAGTGATTGCTGTCTAGCTGAGATTTAATCAACCAGCCTAAAAAATAATTTATTCATCCAAGTAAATACGACCACTCAGTGAAATTTCACTGGCCGAATAACTAGCTTGGATTAAACACGGGTTATTTAGATTTTGACCTTGATAAACCTCAAGATCCATTTGTAGCGCTAGACACAAGGCTCCAGCCGCGACTCCAGTTGCACTATCTTCTACGCGTGCATCGAGATGATTAAAATTACGACCCGTCACGCTTGCAGACTCTCGATAATAAGCATAAATCCCATTAATTGCATTTAATTTACCCCATGCAACAATGGCGTGCAGATCAGGCTTAAGCGCAAATAAATTTGCTACAGAATTAAGCTCAACCAACAGCTTTGGACTACCGACGGAGGCTAATTGAATGCTCTTGATTTGAGTCAAATTAATGCCCAATAATTGAGCAATTTCTGAATGACTAAAGGATTTGTCCACCACGACTTGTGGTGTAACGGCTAAACTAATCTGTGAATTATGCTGGTGAATTTTAATTCGTTGACCTGCCGCGGTTAGCAAAACCGCCTGATTTAAGTCTGGATAAAAATTAAAAAACATTCGTGCGGCGGCTAAACTACCATGTAAACATAACGGACTTTGGCGATGTGGATAATAAAAATCCACACTAAAATTTGTCGCACTATTATTATCAATGAAGACACAAACCGGCAAATTTTGGGTCGTAGCGAAAGCTTGTTTTTGTGCTGGAGAGAAATTATGCTGCTCAACAACTAAGGCACAATTCCCTGTCTCAGCGGTAGTTCCAAAGCAACGCAATAAATGTTGACGCATCACAAAATACTCCGTACTCAGTATCGCCATTAAATATTGCGAGGCATACACCCCATTACGTAAATAGGATTCACGTAGCAAACCCTCTTGTATAAAGCCAACCTTCTGATATAATTGATAAGCTCTTAAATTGTCACTAAATACATCCAGCCAGAGACGATGCGCCGCCAACTCTTCAAAAGCAATTTGCTTAATCGCCTCAAGCGCTAATCGACCGACTCCACGATTTTTTACAGTTACAACCAAACGGCGTAAATTAATTGAGTGACTGCTATTTTGGACTTCGTCCAAGATGATATAACCCAGTAACTCGTGAGTGTGTGAATCTTCAATGACATAATGCGCCAAATTAGGATCGCTTAATGCCGCCAAATGCTCGGCTGATGACCACTGATAAACATAGTTACAATTATCAGGATGACGCTCTGCTGCGCCGACAAATTCTAAATCTGCAGCAATGGTTTTTCGTAATATGATACTCATTCTGGCTCATCTTCTGAATTGAGAATATGAATGGGGAATTTACGGCTCGGAGTCACGATTTCTTCTTGCGCTTGAATAATCGCTAATTCACGTTGTTGGAGTTGACGAGTTTTGCAAAATACTGCATAAATTGCCGCCGCAGTGTGCGCCAAACTTTCTGCGGTATCATTAGTTTCTAAGAATTTAGCCAAGAAAATCGCGGCGGTCATATCCCCAGAACCATTCGGTGCAATCGGCATTTCCAGACGGGGGGTTGCGACTAACAAAACTTCATCAGAACAAGACAACAACATCTCAATTTGATTCTGATCGGCTTCTTGACGAGTTAGGCTGGTAACTAAGATAATCTCTGCACCGCGCTGGTGAAGTTGTTGACAAGCACGCGTCGCATCCTCAAGACTATTAATTTCAATCCCGGTTAAATTGGTTAATTCAAACTGATTCGGCGTTAAAATACTTGCATACTTTACCGCTTGCTCAGAAAAAAATTCAGCCACTCCAGGACGCACAAAAACCCCACGATCGGTATCGCCAATTACAGGATCACAACAATAAACTACATTGGGGTTTTTATCTTTAATAACTTTCAACCATTTTAACAGCACATCACCTAAGGTTTTATCACCCAAATAACCAGTTAAAACCCCATCCAAATTATCTAACGCGCCACGTTGATTCAAGCCATCAAAAATTTTATCAATGTGCTCAATCGACATAATATCACCAGTCCACGAACCATAACCCGTGTGATTGGAAAATTGCACGGTATTAATTGAAATTACCTCATGTCCTAGGCGTTGCAAAGGAAATACGGCTGCTTTATTACCAACATAACCATATGCTACATGTGACTGTAATGAAAGAATGTTTGCCATTTTAACCCTCAAAATAGATTATTGATTAACTCAGTTGTGATTTAGCCCGTACGATACAATCGTCTAAGAATTTAATAAACGTAGTAATCGCAGATTTTTCATGATTTTTTAAACGAATTAGATAGAAATTTATTTCACCAAAACTATAGTCGGGTAACACGCGGCAAAGCTGCCCACTCTTTAGTTCTGCCGCAAAAAAATCATCCCAACCACCAGCAATTGCTTGCCCACTTAGCGCAATTTGCCGATTATGCAGCGTATTATTAGTAAAAATTCGCCCATTATTAGGAAAGAGTAAAACGGTTCCAGATTTATGTAGTGTATAAACTTCTCGATCGGTGGTTAAATCAGAATTAATATTCCCAACACATAGATGATTTTTATTTAGATCTTCCAAGTACATCGGCATTCCAAAGTGTTGTATATACACAGGACTGCAATAAAGACCAGTTACAACGCTATAAATCTTACGAATCAAGAAAGTTTGCTGCTTAGGACGATAGTTTATGATAGCTAAATCAAAATTGTCACGAATTAAATCCAACTCAATATTTTGATAGCAAACCTCAAGTTTAATATCTGGATTCTCATGCATAAACTCAGCTAAATAAGGACTAATAATCGTATACGCCATTACTGTTGGTAATGACACACGAATTCTACCAACAATTTGTTGTTGCTCATCGCGGAGATTATCGATAACCTTGTGTAAGCTTAACTGCTGCTCCTTGACACTTTGATACAAGCGTTGACCAGCCGTACTAATTTCAAAATTACGCGTGCTACGAATAATTAAGGTAATCCGCAGTTCCTTTTCTAAGCTTTGTAAGCGCCGACTCACGGTTGCTTGGGAGATTTGGAGGTTTTTAGCTGCCTGCATAAAACTACCTGCATCAACAATTGCCATGAAGATTGAAATGTCATTGAACATTTTGAAAATTTTCCCTGATATATAACTGCATTAATTTCACTTTTGTGGAGTGAATAATTGTGAATATAATTCATCCATCCGCGCCTTAACCACAGGATCAGGAAGAATGACTCGCCCCCATTCGCGATTAGTTTCACCATGGATTTTATTGGTCGCATCAATGCCCATTTTACTCCCCAAACCAGAAATCGGTGAAGCGAAATCCAGATAGTCAATTGGCGTACGATCAATTAAGGTAGTATCACGTAATGGATCCACACGCGTAGTTAACGCCCAAATTACATCTTTCCAATCACGAATATTGACATCATCATCCACCACAATAATAAATTTGGTGTACATAAATTGACGCAAAAAACTCCAAATCCCGAGCATAATTCGTTTGGCTTGCCCTGCATATTGTTTTTTAATCGAGACTACCGCCAAACGATAACTACAACCCTCTGGTGGTAAATAAAAATCACTAATTTCAGGAAATTGTTTTTGAATTAAGGGTACAAACACTTCATTGAGCGCTTCACCAAGAATGGCTGGTTCATCGATGGGTTTCCCCGTATAAGTACTATGATAAATTGGCTTTTCACGGGTAGTGATTTTTTCAATGGTCATCACAGGAAAGCTGTCTTGTTCATTATAATAGCCCGTATGATCGCCATATGGACCTTCGAGCGCAACATCATTCGGGTAAATAAACCCCTCCAAAACGATTTCGGCATAGGCTGGAACTTGCAAATCTGAGAGTAAACATTGGGTTAACTCAGTACGACTACCACGCAATAAGCCCGCAAATTGATATTCGGAGAGGCTATCGGGAACTGGGGTAACCGCACCCAAGATTGTGGCAGGATCGCAACCTAAGACCACCGCAATTGGATAGGGCTGCCCAGGATTCTGTTTGCAGTGTTCAAGATAATCTAGTGCTCCACCACGATGCGAGAGCCAGCGCATAATTACGCGATTTTTGGCGATAACTTGCTGACGATAAATGCCTAAATTCTGACGCTTCTTATGTGGCCCACGAGTAACCACTAAACCCCAAGTAATTAACGGTGCAACATCTTCAGCGTGACAATGCCAAATTGGAAACTGCCCCAAATCCACCGCATCTTTTTCAATCACTACTTGATGTACGGGTGCGTTTTTAATAACTTTGGGCAACATATTATACAACTGTTTAAGGAGTGGTAATTTATCCCACGCATCCCGCAGACCTTTGGGTGGTTGCGGCTCTTTGAGTTCAGCCAAAAATTCGCCAACTTTACGCAATTCAGCGAGGTTCTCTTTACCCATACCAAGGGCAACTCGTTTGGTCGTACCAAATAAATTACCCAAAACAGGCATAGTGTGAGTAGTTGGATTTTCAAATAAGATGGCGGGACCAGAATTGCGCAAAACATTATCGCAAAAGGCGGTCATTTCTAAATGTGGAGAAACTGGTTGCGTCACACGGACTAATTCGCCCATCTCCTCTAAGTTACTGATAAATTCTCTTAAATCGCGATATTTCATAATTAGATGATGCCTGCTTATAATTGCGTTAAATTGAGTATTGCCATTAGTATAATATAGCTGTTCTCTTTAACGCAAATAGATTGGCGCAGAGCTATAACCAACATTGATGGTAAGTGTTTTGTTCATTAATTATCTTTTATGAGTTTTATCAAACAATTGAGGCTGTGGAGATGTTACATTAAGTATTTTTATCAAATAAAGTAAACCCCAGATAATTTATTAACAGGGGTGGCAAAATTAAAATTTTAATTTAGTTTAATTTAAAAGTTTTCTTTAGGCTATCTTTACATTTGTTAGCGGCTATTTCACTTGAAACTTTATTATTAATCTCTCCCGCAAAACATTGATCACTACAAGATACTTGGCAAGCCGTGGTTGATAATGATTTAGCCTGCTCACTGCTAACCTGAAGTGCTTTCATGATTGCGCCAGGATCACAAGATTGAGTGCACTGTTGCCCAGTTGCAATAGAGCTAACTGAATCAAATGGTCCAGCAAAACAGGTTCCAAATGCCATTAATATAATCAGTTTTTTCATTTTAAATTCCTAAAAAAGTTAAACACATAAAATATTATAATAACTACTCGTGTTTATATATAGTTATATCATTCGCCGTATCATGTGCTTCAATACGGTATTCAGTTGCTCGCGCTTCAGGCGCGACACAACGAATTAGATTAGCATCATCAGTTTGACTTTTTGATTTTAATGGATATGCAATCATAGTATGCCAACCCAATCCCATAGCTGACGTTGCTCGTTCATCATTTTGTTCATCATAAAGAGGTATATTATTGCTATCATAGAATTTGCAACGCCACTTAGCCTGAACTGGTGTTGTGCCACTATTTACAACAGAAGCGCGGACATACAATAAACCGTCATGTGGATTATAAGCATAACTTCCATCTGGCATCTGACGATAAGAATGCATGCCTGCCACTTCAAGTTCATTCCAAGCTGGTTTATTTAATTGCTTATTTTCAATAGTTCCGCTATCACCATTTTTAACAGTTGGTTGATTCATATACGTCGAATAATTATTAACCGTTGGCGCAGTTGAACAGCCAACTAAAATTAATCCCGTAATCGAGACACATAAACCAAATTTAAGATAATTTTTCATAATTTTCCTCAATTATAAAATAACAACAATTTTTGATTATAGTTAAATCAGTTTCAAATAGTTTATTCTGAATTAGTAAAGGCCTAATTTGCTTGTGACTTTGAAGCACTTAATAGGGTACGTATTTAATTACGCTAATTCTAAATAAAGTTTACATATCTCCAAGATTATTACTTTGTTGCGACGATTTATTCTGTGACTTGGCTGCCTTATGTATTACAGTTTTCTTCAATGGTTTGCTGCTTTCTTTATTATTTGTAGGGACTACTGTTGAAACTGGATTTACAACTATTGGTACGGTTGGTTTTTCATCTGTAGATTTAGTAAAAACTCTATCTGCAATAAAAATTAAAATAGCAATCACTATCGCTGATACAATAAATTTTGTTTTTTGAGGGGGTTTTTTTATTGCCATTGGATTAACAATGCTCTCAGTTGATTTCACAGCCTCGTCTTTTGGCGGCGATTTTATTTGTGCTCCACAGTATGGGCACTTATAATCTTTCTCTGTAATTGGCGCTCCGCATTGTGGGCATATTTTTTCATTTGACATTATACTTGATATCCTATGTTGATGTGTCAAATTTAATTTACCAAATCTGACGTTTTAAAGTAATCTTGATATTACC
>ERZ724506.13-NODE-13-length-101122-cov-147.027279_pt1 | contig 101122 bp, 84 predicted proteins | sample MGYA00376039_ERZ724506 | MGnify/ENA primary metagenome ERZ724506 (study PRJEB28724, sample SAMN07190887) | wastewater metagenome | isolation source: effluent of sewage treatment plant in Hong Hong | place: USA: Christiansburg, Virginia | collected 2016-03-01 ... | reverse complement strand
AACGCACGTACGGTGGTGTGGGAAGTCCCGCCCGTGAGGGCGGTCTTACCCGATCGTTGCTGCTTATATGCGCCCAGATGAATAGTTTAATCTGTGGTAAATAGTTTACTATTTCAGTGTGTTAAGATTACTAAAATAAACTTACTTTTGAGGTGGCTATCTGCTATAATAATGGCACTAAGATGGTTGCTCTAATTTGTTTAATTTAGTTACAGCAACAATAAATAAGTTTTTTAATCAACTGGGAGTAGGCTTTATGAGTCACTATTATTTTTTACCACATCAACGAATTGATGATATGTTGGATGCTTTAAAGAGCGATGGTTACAATTGTGTAGCACCTCGTCATCATGATGGAGCAATCAATTATGACACTTTGAATAAAGCGTCGGAATTACCTTGGGGTTTTCATGATGAACAAGCACCTGGGCATTATGCAGTTAAAAAAACTGATCATCAACATGCTTTTGGTTTTGTTCTACCAACCACGTCTGTTAAGCCAATGTTATTTAAAGCCAAAGAAAATGTTTGGAAAGTTGCACGCAATGAAGCTGGTAAATTAGCTTTTGAACCAATTGTAGAATTTGATAAAATTGCAGTTTTTGGTGTGCGTCCTTGTGATTTACGTGGAATTGAAATTCAAGATCGCGTATTTATGGGTAATTCATATAATGACGTTCGCTATGTAAAACGTCGTGAAAATCAATTTTTGATTGCTATGAACTGTACAAAATCGCATTCAAATTGTTTTTGTACGGCTTTAGGTGATTCACCACAAGCGGACAAAGGCTTTGATTTGGCGATGACGGAATTAGATGGTGAAGGTTTTGTGGTTGAAATTGGCTCTGAAAAAGGTCGCAAATTAATTGATCAATTGAATTTAGTTGCTTCAAGCGGCGGACAAGCCCAAAAAGCTTTAGCGCGCATTGAATATGCTGCAGATGGTCAAAGAAAAACTTTACCACCGATTAAAGAAGTTGAAGCTAAATTAATGGCTAATCTTGAACATCCACAATGGGATGATGTAGCAAGTCGTTGTTTATCTTGCGGTAGTTGTACCCAAGTTTGCCCAACTTGTTTTTGCCATACTGAACGCGATGAACCAAATGTGCTTGGTACTGAAACCAATCATACGCGCGAATGGGATTCATGTTTCAGCATTGATCATAGTTACACCCATGGTGATACTTACCGCGCTGAACCAAAATATCGTTATCGTCAATGGTTAACCCATAAATTCTCGACTTGGCGTGAGCAGTTCCGCACCAAAGGTTGTGTTGGTTGTGGTCGTTGTGTAACTTGGTGTCCCGTGAAAATTGATGTCGTGGACGAAATTAACGCAATTTGTAAGTAAGAGAGAGAATTATGTTATATACAAATGATGCTTATACGCCATATGAGGCGGAAGTTGTTGAATTTATCAAAGAACATCATGATATTTTTACAATTCGTGTAAAATTTACTGACCCTGAAATGGACAAAAAATACGTTTTCCGTCCTGGTCAATTTAATATGATTTATTTATATGGTGTTGGCGAAGTTGCAATTTCAATTGTAAATGATCGCAATCATCAAGCTGGACGTTTCGAACACACGATTCAGGTTGTTGGTCGGATTACTAAAGGTATGATGAAACTGCAAACTGGTGACAAAATTGGTATTCGTGGTCCATTTGGAACAGCATGGCCAATGGAAGAAGCTAAGGGCAAAGATGTTATTATCGTAACCGGTGGTTTGGGTAATGCGCCGTTAGTTGCAGCTACTGAAGAAGTGCTTAAAAACCGTGAACAATATGGTAAATTAAGAGTCTTGCATGGAATTCGTTCTTCAGATTTATTGATTTATGATGAAATGTACACACGTTGGAATAACTCGCCTGAAACACAAGTTTTAATGGCAACCAGTAATGCTGATCCAGTTGATAATGGTAAATGGACTTGGGGCAAAGGATTTGTGACTAATTTTATTCCTGAATTAGGTGTGGATTATGCTAATTCTATCGTGATGACGGTTGGTCCAGAACCAATGATGATTGGGGTTGCTAAAGCATTTATCGCAGCTGGGGTTAAACCTGAAAATGTATATGTTAGTATTGAACGTAGCATGAAGTGTGCAATTGGTCACTGTGGTCATTGCCAATTAGGCGCTCAATTTGTTTGTAAAGATGGTGCAGTGTATCCGTATCCAGCTTGCGAAGAGTTATTAAAAGTGAAAGGACTATAAAATGTCAGCTCATGATAAATTATTGGGTTTAGCGGCACGTCCTAAAGTTGCCGTACATAAATTTAGTTCATGTGATGGTTGTCAATTGGCATTCATCAATGATGCGGTATCGTTATTGGAGTTATCAACGTTAGTTGATGTTGTCCATTTTGCCGAAGCTGGTCCGTTAGATGAGTTTGCCGAAGTTGAATTGGCAATTATCGAAGGTTCAGTAAATACCAAGCATGATATTCATCGTTTAGAAATGATTCGTGAAAAAGCTAAATACATTATTTGTATTGGTGCTTGCGCGATTACAGGTGGGATTCAAGCTTTGCGTAATTACACCGATGCTAAAGGTCTGCTTGAATGGCAACATGATGTTTACCCACAAGATACAGATGTGATTATTGAGCAAGATTTGTCAACTGCAAAACCAATTAGTGCTTATGTGCCAGTTGATTTTGAGATTCCTGGTTGTCCAATTACTAGCGGTCAAATTTTACATGCAGTGCGTTCAATTTTATTTGGCGTTGAGCCAGAGAAAAATGTTGATTCCGTGTGTGTAAGTTGTAAACATGCAGGCGTTTCTTGCGTGACGGTTGCAAAGGGTGAACCATGTTTAGGCCCTGTTACCGCGAATGGTTGTGAGGCATTATGCCCAAGCCTTGGACGTGGTTGCTATGGCTGTTATGGTGCATCTAAATATGCTAATCTTAGTGCAATGAAGAATCAATTGCGTGAAATGGGTTTAACCGAACAACAAATCACTCATAAATTCCAATATATTAACAGCCAAGATGCTGGTTTACAGGGAGAATAACTCATGAGTTTAAATAAAACAACGAAAATTGAAATTCCTATTCTTGCTCGTGTTGAAGGCGAGGGAGCATTGGATTTAGAAATTACTGATGGTAAAATAACTAAATGCGACGTCCGTATTTATGAACCACCACGTTATTTCGAAAAATTTCTTGAAGGTCGTACGCCAAATGAAGTGATTGATGCGGTGGCACGGATTTGTGGTATTTGTCCGTTAGCTTATCAAACAGCTGCAGCAGGTGCGATGGAACAAGTGTTTGGTATTGAGATTTCTCAATGGGCAAAAGACGCACGTTTGTTAATGATGTTGGGTCAATGGATTCATTCTCAATATTTACACGTTCATCTATTAGCCGCGCCAGATTTTCTTGGTTACCGTTCAGGTATTGAAATGGCTAAAGATTATCCAAATGAAGTGTTACGTGGTGTTCGCTTACAACACATTGGTAATGACATTATGAAACTTTTTGGTGGTCGTTCAGTTCATCCAAATGGTATTAAACTTGGTGGTTTTTGGCACTCTCCAAAAGAGTCAATTGTCAAAGCTTTTATTCCACGTATTGAGGCGGCTTTGAAAGATGCTGAAGATGTGATAAAATTTGTGTCTACTTTAAAATTTCCAGATGTTACAATTCCATTTACTCAAGTAAGCTTACGTCACCCAACTGAATATCCAGTAATTGCTGATCATATTGTTACTTCAGATGGATTAGAATTTAATGTAAATGAATATGACCAACATTTCCGTGAATTCCATGCGCCACAATCAACGGCATTACATTCAACTACACTAGATGGTCGCCCAATTTTGTTAGGCCCATTATCACGGATTAATTTAAATTTTGATCGTTTACCAAAACATATTCAAGAAATGGCAAATGCAACTGGGGTTCAATTCCCGAGTAATAACATGTTCCATTCTATAATTGCTCGTGCAATTGATGGTTATTGGGCATTAGAGCGTTCTTTGGAGCTATGTAAAGCATACGAATATACCGAAACTCCAAGTGCACCAGAAAAAGTCTGTGCTGGTGATGCCTGGTTTGCGGTTGAAGCGCCACGTGGAATTCAAATTGATCACTTTACGTTTGATGCTGAAGGCAAAGCAACTAAGATTCGCATTTCAGCGCCAACTTCGCAAAACTTGCCATGTATGGAAGCCGATTTACGAGTTGCTTTGGAAAAATTTGGTTTAGATCGTCCTGACCATGAAATTCAATTACACGCTGAAATGGTTATCCGTAACTATGATCCATGTATTTCTTGTTCTGCGCATTTCCTAACCTTAAATGTTACGCGCAAATAATGAAAATTTTGATCCTAGGCATAGGTTCTCCTTTTGCCGATGATCAGGCTGGTTGGTTTGTAGCCGACCAGCTTTCTCATCTGGAGAGCCTGCAAACGTTAATTTCGGCGGGTAAATTAGTTATTGAAGCCGAAAATCGTCCAGGTTTGAGTTTGCTTGATTGGTTACACTACGACTATGAGCAAATCATTTTGGTCGATATGGTTAAAACAAACTTAGCTGAAACCGGGAATATCTATCAATTAAAAGCTCAAGAGATTATTGGTTTCTCTGGAATGTTATCCTCACATAATTTAGGTGTGTCGCCATCGTTGGCATTAGCTGAAGTTTTGGGTATGAATATTCAGAATATTATATTTTGGGGTATTGAAGGCGAACGCTATAAGCCTGAACAAGAAATTAGTGCTGAGATGCTCGCTGCGGTAGCGGTCGTGGTGACTCAGATAGAGGATTATTTAATAATTTAGTTCTACCTAGAATAAAATCATTGCTCTTTATAACTGATTGGAGTTTACCGAACATAAGTTTATGGGCAAGTCGTAAAGCGATAGTATATATAACAGGTGAATAATGGATTTTGTCCTTAAATGCACTGATTTAACCACGTACCAAGGACGCCAGCCGTTCACGGTGAGTTGAAGATAAAAACATGAGATTTGGAGTTTTATAAATGGAAAACCACAACGTGATATCAGAGTTTATTTGGAATATTAAAGAGCATATTCGTGATGAGTATGCAGAAAAGGACTACGAGGAAGTAATTCTACCCTTTACACTATTAAGGCGTATTGACTGCGTGTTAGAAGCGACACACGATGCAGTTGTAGAAGCCAATGATAAATTCAAAAATTCTGCATCTCCTGAAGTGCTTGATCAATTACTCAAGAAAGCTGCCGGACAAAACTTTTATAATAAGTCTGATTATACTTTGCTTGGCCTTACCAAAGACATCAACAACATCGGTGTAAACTTTGATGCATACCTAAAAGGCTTCAGCGAAAACATTAAAGATATTCTTTTAAACTTTAGTGGCGGACCAGAAAAAGGTTTATCGCCTATTTACGAAACACTGTTGCGTAAGGGTTTGCTTCTTATTGTTACCAAAGAATTTGTATCCCCAAAAATTGATTTGCACCCTGATAAAGTAAGCAATCATGCAATGGGAACCATTTTTGAAATACTTATCCGAAAATCAAAAGAAACAAGCAACGAAAAAGCAGGGCAATATTTTACCCCTCGTGAAATTGTAAGGTTAATGGTCAATCTTGTATTTGCCAATGAAACCGATAAACTACAAAAAGCTGGTGCAGGTATAAATATTTATGACCCATGTTGCGGAACAGGCGGGATGCTTACCACTGCAAAAGATTATTTGCAGGAAACAGTCAATAAAAACTTGGATGTGTGGCTCTATGGGCAGGAGATAAACGAAAAGACTTATGCTATTGCCAAATCTGATTTACTGATTAAAGGCGAAGATGCTGAAAACATTAAGCAAGGTAATACCATTACCAGAGATAGTTTGATTGGCAAGACCTTTAACTACATGCTTACCAATCCGCCTTTTGGTGATGATTGGAAAAATATGCGTGAGTTTGTAGAAAACGAAGCAGAAGAAAAAGGGTTTAGCGGTCGTTTTGGTGCAGGCACTCCTGATGTAAGCGATGGATCTTTTTTGTTTTTGCAACACATGATAAGCAAAATGAACCCTCAAGGTAGTACTATCGGTATTGTTTTTAATGGTTCTCCGTTATTTAATGGCGATGCAGGCGGTGGCTGGAGCAATATCAGAGGTTGGATAATGGACGATCCGCACGATTTACTGGATTGCATTGTCGCCATGCCTAAAGATTTATTTTACGGCACCGGTATTGGAACCTACATCTGGATACTGAACAACAAAAAACCTGCCAACCGCAAAGGCAAAGTTCTGTTGATTAATGCCATACACTCCAGTTTTACCAAAAAAATTAAGTCGCTAGGTAAAAAGCAATACGAGATAAGCGAAAGTGGTATTAGCCTGATTACTGATATTTATAAAAACTACCAAGATTTTAATATTGAAGTAGAAGAAGATGGCAATAAACGCAGTGTAGAAATAAGCAAGATTTACGATGTAACCGATTTTAAATACACTAAAGTTACCGTTGAAAGACCTTTGCGATTGGCGTATGAAATTACCGACGAAAAAATTGAAGCCTTAAAAGAAAACAAAAAGTTTATTGATTTTGCCACATCTAAGAAAAAGGATAAGGCAGCAGCCGAAGCCGATATTGCCAAAGGTAAAGTCATTCAAGAAAAAATATTAAAAGGATTAAATACTCTAAAAGGCAAACCAAGAGAAATGAACGATGCCAATTTCTTTACAGAGTTTGCCAAAGCAATTGGAAGCAAGCCAAACAAAGCATTGCTAAAAATGTATAGGGATACTTTGGGCGAAAAAGACGAAGAAGCCGAAGTCGTTTTTGCCGACCCCTTTGATATACCAAAACAAAAAGGCCGAGTATGCGACTGGGCAGAAAAGCCATTGTTTGATACTGATCTGCGTGATAGTGAAAGCATTAAATGGAAAGAAAATATTACCGAATATTTTGAACGGGAAGTACTGCCTTTTGCCCCTGATGCCTGGATGGATAGAGAAAAAGACAAGATTGGCTACGAAATACCTTTTACAAAATTCTTCTATGAATACAAGCCTTTGCGTGACTTGAAATTGATAATGGCAGACATTGAAGCACTGGAAGAGCAGACCGAAGATCTTTTAAGCGAGATTAAAGAGGTTGCTGAATGAAGAAGTATTCGAAATATAAAGCAAGTGGTGTTGTTTGGTTGGGAGAAATACCAAGTGATTGGAATCGGTATAGAATAAAGTTTTGTTTTAATTCTATAAATGGTGGTGTTTGGGGGGAAGACCCTATAGGTGATACAAATGACATTGTATGTATTAGAGTAGCCGACTTTGACTATACACATGGTGTGATTGATACCTCGAATTTTACAACAAGAAACATTTCTCCTTCAGAACAAAAAAGCAGATTGCTTAAAAAAGGCGATTTACTTATTGAAAAATCAGGAGGAGGCGAGTTATCTCCAGTTGGAAGAGTCGTAAAATTTGATTTAGATATTAAGGCTGTTTGTTCAAATTTTATTAATAGACTTAATACAAAAAAACAATTCAATCCTGATTTTCTGAATTATTTGAACAGATATTTATATTCACGAGGAATTACTGAAAGCTGTATCAACCAAACAACTGGCATTCAAAACTTAAAAGTTGGTGAGTTTGTAAGTAATGTAATTTTCACACCCTCACGCCCCGAACAACACACCATTGTCCGTTTTCTCGATTACAAAACAGGGCAGATAGATAGCTTTATTGCTAACCGCCAAAAGCAAATTGAATTGTTGAAGGAGCAGAAAGCATGCATCATCAATAATGCTGTTACCAAAGGCATTAACCCAAATGCTAAAATGAAGGATAGTGGGATTGAGTGGATTGGGGAAGTGCCGGAGCATTGGGAGATTCTCAAGTTAAAATACATCATTAAGACAATGGCTTCGGGTGTTAGTGTTAATTCAACTGACGATCCAGCTGAACCATTTGAATTTGGCATTCTTAAAACAAGCTGCGTTTATACTGGGGAATTCAATCCAAATGAAAACAAGAAAATTTTAGAAAGCGAATTTGACCGAATGGCATGTCAAGTAAAAGGGAATTCAATAATAATGAGTAGGATGAATACTCCTGAATTAGTAGGAGCAAATGGATTTGTTGATAAAGATTATAAGAACTTGTTTTTGCCAGATAGATTATGGCAAACTGTATTTTTTAAGAAAGCACAAATTGTTCCTAGATGGTTAAGCTATTTTTTAGCGTCACATAGATTTAGAACATTAATATCTTCTCTTGCGACAGGCACAAGTGCAAGCATGAAAAATATTACCCAAGAAGATGTGTTAGGAAGTTCAATTTGTCTGCCCACAATAAAAGAACAAAATGAGATGCTTGTTTTTTTCGAAAATGAAACATCAATAATTGACACCCTCATTTCCAAATACCAAAAGCAAATAGATTTAATGCAGGAATACCGCACTTCGTTAATAAGCCAAGCAGTAACTGGTAAAATAGATGTGAGAGAATGGCATCCCAAAAAGGCGGTAACAGCATGAACCAACAACTAAAAAATAAAATCGAAGCCACCGATACCAGCATTAATAAACTGCTGAAAGAACAAAAATTTACCATTGATTATTTCCAACGGGAATACCGCTGGCAAGAAAAACATATCAAACTTTTGGTGGAAGATTTAACCACTACATTTTTAAAATCATACAAAACCGAACACAAGCGCCCAGAAGTAGCCAATTATCAGAGCTATTATCTAGGGCCAGTGGTGTTTAGTATCAGCCCCGATACAGGCAAAAAATCTATTATCGATGGGCAACAGCGGATCACTTCTATTACTCTGCTTTTAATTTATCTCAATCATTTACAAACAGCTAATACACAAAAAGTATCTATTGGTGATTTGATTTTTTCAGAGAAATACGATGAAAAGTCATTCAATATGTCAGATGAACAGCGTGAACCTTGCCTTAAAGCACTCTATGAAACAGGCGAATACATCATTAGAGACGACGATGACGAAACTGTGAAAAATATGGTGGCTCGCTATGAAGACATAGATGAGTGTTTTCCCGAAGAATTAAACCTACAGGCTTTGCCTTTTTTTATCGATTGGTTTAAAGAAAATGTGGTGATTGTGGAGATAACCGCTTATTCTGACGACAATGCCTATTTGATTTTTGAAACCATGAATGACCGTGGCTTAAATCTTACTCCGACCGAAATGTTGAAAGGCTTTGTACTATCAAGAATAACCAACCAAAAACAACGCAATGAAATAAACGGCATTTGGAAAGCAGAAATACAAAAGCTTCATGCCTTTGATGAAAATGCCGACCAGGTATTTTTTCAGGCATGGTTTAGGTCAAAATATGCTGTTACCATACGCCCTGGTAAAGCGGATTCAGAAGACAAAGATTTTGAATTGATTGGCTCACGCTTTCATAACTGGTTTAAGGATAGCCATAAAAGCTTATTTAATCTTAAAACTTCCGATGATTTTTATAGGTTTTTTAAAAATCAATTTCCTTTCTATGTAAAGTGGTTCATCAAAATTTGGAATGCCGAAAATTCATTCAATAGCAGTATGCCGCATACCCATTATATTACTCACTGGGGTATTGCCGAGTCTTTACAAAACCCATTATTGCTAGCTTCTATCAACTTTGAAGATGAACCAAGCATTATAGAACAGAAAGTGGATTTTGTTTCTCGCTATATTGAAACTTTTACCGTTCGCAGGTCGGTTAATTACCGCAAATTTGGTGCATCATCAATCAAGTACACCATGTTTAATGTTATAAAACTAATCAGAGATAATGACCTTGCAACACTAGGCACCAACCTTACCAATGAGATAGAAAAAATCTCCGAAAAATGGTCGGGAGTAAATGATTTTGGTTTGCATGGCCAGAATGGCAAGTTTGTAAAACATCTGCTGTCAAGAATTACCAGCCACCTCGATAATCTTATTGGAAAAGATACATCTTATGTCACCTATCACCACCCAAATGGTAAGCAATTTGAGATAGAGCATATTTGGGCAAACAAATTTGACCAACACCGTGATGAGTTTGACCAAGCAAATGATTTTCAACGATGGAGAAATTTTATAGGTGCATTGATACTGCTACCACAAGGCACAAATCAATCATTTAGTAGCGATAAATATGGCGATAAAGTTGAGCACTATTTAAAAGAGAATACCTATGCTCAAACCTTACATCAAGCTTATTACACAAAGAACCCTAACTTTTTAAACTCCGAAACCATACGAGGTTTAGAGTTTAAGGCACATTCTGAATTTAAGAAGAATGACATCACAGAACGACAAAAATTAGTACAACGCATTTGTGAACAAATGTGGTCTGTTGAGTATTTTAAAAGGCAGGTATAACTATGAGCCAAACAAGAGAGATAAACTTTGAAGATACCGTATTTGATTATCTTGCATCGAGCAAATTATACACTTCACGAAAAAGTGCAGACTTTAATTTGGAGTTTATTCTCGATGTAGAAATTTTAGAACAATTTATTCGTGAATCCCAACCCGATGTGTGGAAGAAATTAGAAAACCAATTCCCCACAGGAACTATTGAAGCTGTTGCCAACGAATTTTCGAAACTCCGGGATAAAAGAGGCATCCTCAATTTAATTCGTGAAGGGTTTTCATTGCAAGGTGCAAGTATAAAACTTATCGCTTTCAAGCCTTCATCTGGTTTAAACCCAGATCACTTTAAAAAATACGAAGCTAATCGATTTTCTATTACTCGGCAAGTGCATTACAGCAGTACAAACCCCGAAAAAAGTTTGGATTTGGTAATTAGTATCAACGGTATTCCTATTATCACGTTAGAACTAAAAAATGAATTTACAGGACAAAATGTAACTCACGCAGTTGAGCAATACTCTAAAGATAGGGATGCCAAAGATTCATTTTTGAAAAACTGCTTGGTTCATTTTGCGGTTGATAACAATACGGTTCTAATGACAACAAAATTAGATAATGGTAATACAGGGTTTTTACCATTCAATAGAGATACAAAGAATCCGATTATACCCAATAAATTTGCCAGCAGTTATTTGTGGGAAGAAATTTTACAGGCAGATAGCCTATTGGAAATTTTAAACAATTACATATTCAACGAAGAAGATGAAAAAACAAAAGAACGCACAACAATTTTCCCCCGCTATCATCAAAGAAATTGTGTGCGTGATTTGCTCGCCGATGTAAAAGAAAAAGGCACAGGTCATAATTACCTCATTCAGCACAGTGCCGGCAGTGGTAAAAGTAAAACCATAGCGTGGCTTGCACATCAGTTATCTAATCTTTTTGGCGATAATCAGCAGCCGATATTTGACAGCATCATTGTAATTACCGACCGCATTATTTTGGACAAGCAATTGCAAAAACAAATCAAGCAATTTGAAAAAATAAACGGCACAGTAAAAACCATTACCAAAGGTAGTAAGCAGTTAATTGAAGCTTTAACCAACGGTGATAAAATAATAATAAGCACTTTGCAGAAATTTGGTTACATCGGTGATATGGCAAAAATTAATGGAAAGCGATTTGCTATTATTGTCGATGAAGCACACAGCAGCCAAAGCGGTGAAAATGTAAAAGATTTAAAGATAAGCTTAACGACTGATGAAGCATTAAAAAACATTATTAACCACGATGATGAAAATGATGAACCAAAAGATACAGTAGAAAAAGAGTTGGAGAAAATTATAGCAAGCCGTCAAAAGCTGCCACACCTTTCATTCTTTGCTTTTACTGCAACACCAAAACCAAAAACATTAGAATTGTTCGGCATTCCAGATGCTACACAAAAATCTGGTTATCGTGCCTTCCATGAATACACGATGCGACAAGCCATAGAAGAAGGCTTCATACTTAATGTATTGGATAACTACATCACCAAGAGTACCTATTTTGAATTAATTGAAAACGAAAAGGCAGAAGAAAACAAAGCGTTTGAAAAATTAAAGGCAAAACGACTGCTCTTGAATGAAGTGAATAAACATCCATTTGCAATTTCATCAAAAAGCCATCTGATGCTCAATCATTTTATGGAAAAAACTATTCATAAAATTGGCGGCAGAGCAAAAGCAATGTTGGTTACCAGCTCGCGCGCACATGCCGTGCTATATAAAATCTCCTTTGATAAAATTATTAAAGAACAAGGCTTCGATATTCAAACTTTAGTTGCATTCTCCGGTACAGTTGAAATTGAGCCTGAGAAATATACAGAAGAAGGTATGAATGGTCCGAAAGTAAAGGACATTGCCGAAGAGTTTAATAAGCCAGGTTATAAACTTTTGATTGTAGCCAATAAATTTCAAACTGGATTTGATCAGCCTTTATTACACACTATGTATGTTGATAAAGCATTGGGAGGCGTTGCTACAGTTCAAACCCTTAGCCGCTTAAACAGGACAACCAAAGGCAAACAAGATACTTTTATAATTGACTTTGTAAATAAGCAAGAAGAGATACAAAAAGATTTTCAGAATTATTACCAAAGTACCATTCTTGACCAAGGTACAGATAAGCAGAAACTTTACAATTTGAAATATGAAATTGAAAAGGCTGATGTATTTACCAATGATAAAGTTTTGTATTTTGTAGAAATGTTTGTACGCAAGAAAGTTAAGTCCGAAGTACTTTCATCGTTTTTTAAAAAATTAGTTGATGAAAGATATATTCCACTAGCAGAAGAAGACAAAGATAAATTCAGAAAAATGGTCAATAAATATGTTCGCCAATATTCATTCATTTCTCAAATCATAACTTTCATTGATACCGAGCTTGAAAAATTTTATCTCTTTACAAAATTGCTTTTCAAATACCTGCCCTACGAGAAAGAAACATTGCCATTAGAGGTGACTCAAATGGTGAACATGGACAAATATAAAATTCAAGAAGAAGAAAACGGAAGTATTATTTTAAATCCAAAAGATTCTACTCTTAAAAATCATCAGGGTGACGGACATGGAGGCAAACGGCACGATCCTAAAGAAGTATTAGAGGTCATTGTAAAAGAAATCAATGACAAATATGCGGTAGAATTAGGAGATGATGATAAAGTTGTTAATGAAATGTTCGAAACACTGAAGGAGGATGAAACTTTAATGGCAAGTATGCGAGCTGATAATATTGAAGATGTGAAAAGAATAAAATTGCGTGAAAGTATAGACAAAGCATTACTTAAAAATGCCGAACCACCTATTGAATTTATGAACAGGCTATCCAAAGATAAAGGCTTAGCGAATTATGTAGTTGGGCAATTTTTTCACTTGTTAATGAAAGAAGTTGAAAATCCTGTTGAGGCTAAAGTATAGTAATCTATTTAGTTAAAATAAGTTTTCACCATTTTATATACTCAATCAACTTAAGTTGGACTGGGTTGTGTCGGATAACTTCAAAGTTATCGTTTATTCTGGCATGCAATACATTTTGAATACGGTGCACGGTATCCCCAAAGAAGTAACGAATTGCTTCAGTAAAATCAGCAAATTTGGGATATACATTATTATATGTGACGTGCTTCGCATTACTTTCCAGAGTCGCTCGATAGGGTTTAAATTAGGCGAATATGGTGTCAAATAATGAATTACCCCTCTGGAGGTTTCAAGCTTCTGTTAAATTAATTTTCATAGACCATATTCTATAATAATTTCAGCTAGTGGATTAGCAAAAATAGTTTTTTTACGTTAACACTATCTCTTCAACATGGTGTTTTCAATCAGTTCGAGTATATATGATAAAAGAGCAATTTTTAGTTGCTCTTTTATCATATTAAACTGTAAAATTTTATTGACAGCTTTCACATTCTGGATTGTCAATTGAACAGAATTGGGCATCGGTTGCTGGAATGTTATTTTCCATATTCGCCCGTGAGCTAAATTTGCCAACTGCGCCATCCGCTGTTACCGCATTTAATTCACCACCGCGTCCAGTTGATTTCTCAGCTGAAGTTGCTGATAATGTGCGTAGATAATAGGTGGTTTTTAATCCACGTTTCCAAGCCAAACGATAAAGTTCGTCTAGTTTACGTCCTGATGGTTGAGACATATACAAGTTTAAAGATTGCGCTTGATCCAGCCATTTCTGACGACGGCTCGCCGCTTCAATTAACCAAGCGGTATCCATTTCAAAAGCGGTTGCGTATAATTGACGGAGGTCACTCGGAATACGGTCAATTTTCTCAAGGCTACCATCAAAGTACTTGATATCACTCAACATAACTTCATCCCATAAGCTACGTTGTTTTAGATCTTTAACCAAGAATTCATTTACTACCGTGAATTCACCTGATAAATTGGACTTAACAAAAATATTTTGATAAGTTGGTTCAATCGATGCTGACACGCCAATAATGTTTGAGATTGTCGCCGTTGGTGCAATCGCCAAGCAATTAGAATTACGCATACCATAAGTTTTAATCTGTTCGCGTAATGCATTCCAATCCAAAGTACTTTTGGTATCAACTTGGAAGTATTCTGGATTATTGCGTGCTTCAGCTAGAAGTTTTAAGCTATCAGGAGGCAAAATTCCTTGCGACCATAAACTACCTTCAAAAGTGGAATAGCGTCCACGTTCACGAGCTAATTCACTCGATGCCCAATACGCATAATAAGCAATCATTTCCATCGATTTATCGGCAAAGTCCACCGCTTCAATTGATGAATAAGGTAAGCGTAAAACATGTAAGCTATCTTGGAATCCCATGAAACCAAGACCAACTGGACGGTGTTTTAAGTTTGAATTGCGCGCTTTAATTACTGGATAGAAGTTAATATCAATTACGTTATCTAACATTCGCATCGCGGTAGTTACCGTTTGGCGTAATTTTTCACTATCTAGACCATTTTCAGTTAAATGATTAACTAGATTTATTGAGCCCAAATTACATACTGCAATTTCATTTTCATTGGTATTTAGCGTGATTTCGGTACATAAATTCGAACTATGTACAACTCCAACATGTTGTTGTGGCGAACGAATATTACACGGATCTTTAAAGGTTATCCATGGGTGACCAGTTTCAAAGAGCATGGTTAATATTTTGCGCCATAGTTGTAAAGCTGGAATTTTCTTGCTAACGCGTAATTTACCCTCAGCAGCTAATTGTTCATAGGCAACATAGGCCGTTTCAAACGCTTTACCAAATTTATCATGCAAATCGGGAACTTCATTCGGTGAAAATAACGTCCATTCACCTTGTTCATGCACGCGTTGCATAAATAAATCTGGGATCCAATTGGCGGTATTAATATCATGGCAACGCCGGCGATCATCACCTGTATTTTTACGTAACTCCATGAATTCTTCAATGTCAGCATGCCATGTTTCAAGATAAACGCAGGCTGCACCTTTACGCTTACCACCTTGATTAACTGCTACTGCGGTGTCGTTTACAACCTTTAAAAATGGAATCACGCCTTGGCTTTTACCATTAGTACCTTTGATGTGTGCGCTCATTGCACGAACTGGCGTCCAGTCATTACCGAGACCACCCGCAAATTTAGATAATAAAGCATTATCTTTAATACCATCATAAATGCCAATTAAGTCATCAGAAATAGTGGTCAAATAACAGCTAGATAATTGTGAGTGTAAAGTTCCAGCATTAAATAGCGTTGGGGTTGAAGACATAAAATCAAAGCTGGATAGAATTTTGTAGAATTCAATTGCGCGTCGTTCGCGTTCAACTTCATTTAAGGCTAAGCCCATCGCTACGCGCATGAAGAATACTTGCGGTAATTCAATTCGGCGTCCATAAATATGCAAGAAATAGCGATCATAAAGTGTTTGTAAACCAAGGTATTTGAATTGGAAATCACGCCGTCCATCAAGTGCAGTACCCAATTTGGCTAAATCAAATTCAGCTAGACGTGGATCAAGTAATTCGGCTTTGATTCCTTTGTGTATATATTCAGCGAAATAAGTTTTATATAAATCTTGCATCTCGGCTTGAGTTACCTCACGTCCCAAAACTTCATGGCGAATCGTGTGTAATAATAAGCGCGAAGTAACGGTATTATAGGCTGGTTCGCTCTCAATTAATTGACGCGCGGCTAAAACTACCGATTTAAAGACTTCTTCTTCACTGACACCGTCATAAATATTTTTAATACTTTCATCCAAAATTAATTTTGGCTCAACATCTAATAAACCTTCACAAGCGGCTTGAATTACACCATAAAGATGTTTAATATTAATTTCTTTACGGCTACCATCGGCATAAGTAACGTGAATTTTGTGCTCGGGGCGCTTAACACCATCTAAATCACGTTCATGGCGACGTTCTTCGCGATATAAGACATAAGCGCGTGCTACATCATGTTCACCACTGCGCATTAAGGCTAATTCGACTTGGTCTTGAATTTCTTCAATGTGAATTGAACCGCCTTCTGGTTTGCGTTGTTGAAGTGCAAAGACGACCAAGTTAGTTAATTGAGCAACTTGATCGCGCACGCTAACTGATGAAAGACTATTTATGCTATGTACACCAATATAAGCTTTGGTGATCGCAACCGCTACTTTACTGGGGTTAAATTCGACAGCTTCACCATTACGGCGAACCACCAAATACATTGAAAAATCACCACTTGGTGCCATGGCTTGCCCATATTGGGTTGCCAACATACTGGCTTCATTACTGAGATTCATATTGTTTAGCCTTTGTTAAGCTTATGTCTAGCTATACTAGATATAGGTTATAAAATTCATTGCAACACTATAGATTGTGTTATGCAGAGTGGATTATACCTATTACTGGACAAAATCTCAACTAAACGTTTAGATAAAAAGATAAAAAAACAGGTTGACTTTTGAAAGTGCTGTAAGCACACGGGTTTAAGCTGAGCTCTGCAAAGTAAGCCGCGTAAAAATATTTTTAACCTAGTAGGGGATTAAAAAAATCACTCCAATTAAAGCAGGAGTGATTTTAGTTAAATTCGCTAAATTTTTAAGTTTAGCGTTTATTGCTGCGTTTAGGAGCGCCTCCGCCAAAGAGTGCGGCAACTGACTTTCTAGGTCCAGTATTGCGTCCATCAGCACTGCGTGTATCTGAATGCGTTTTGCCTTGAGAATTTGGCTTGGCACTAGTGTTTGCCGTTGTTGTTGAACGAGTCCGCGATTGTGGGCGACGATCATTGCGTTCGGTAAAAACAGGTGCTGGTAAATTAGCCTTGTGGCGTCCATGTACCACGGGTTTTTCCGCAACCACCTTTGGTGCAAATCGAGGATCAAAACCTTCGACAATCTCACTGGTGATTTTCATGCGCAGTAATTTTTCAATGGCTAATAAATGTTTAGTTTCATCACTAGACACTAACGAAACTGCATCACCAGATTTACCTGCCCGACCTGTGCGTCCAATTCGGTGCACGTAATCTTCTGGTACATTAGGTAGCTCATAATTAACCACATGAGGTAAATCAATAATATCCAAACCCCGAGCAGCAATATCAGTTGCAACTAAAACTTGGAGTGAACCATCTTTAAAGTTGGCAAGGGTGCTGGTACGTGCTGATTGGCTCTTATTGCCGTGAATTGCCGAAGCAGATAGCCCGTGCTCAACTAAATAGGCAGCCAAGCGATTCGCACCGTGTTTGGTACGAGTAAAGACTAAGACTTGATACCAATTGTGCTCTTTAATCAAGTGTGCTAATAACACGCGTTTTTGATCGGTTGTAACTGGGTGAACTTTATGGGTAATTAGTGCGGCAGTTGTATTTGGTGTAGAAGCTTGAATTAAGACTGGGTCATTCAAAAATTGTGCAGCCAAGGTTTTAATTTCAGGTGAAAAAGTTGCTGAAAAAAGTAACGTTTGACGTTTCTTCGGTAACAAAGCTAAAATTTTCTTAATGTCGCGAATAAATCCCATATCTAACATGCGATCGGCTTCATCTAAGATCAGCGTTTGAACTTGACTTAAACTAAGCGTACCTTGTGAAATGTGATCTAATAAGCGCCCAGGAGTTGCAACCAGAATATCTACGCGACTACGTAGGGCTTTAATTTGTGGGTTAATACTCACGCCACCAATCATTACCATTGAGGTTAATTTAAGATGTTTACCATAATCGATAATACATTCCTCAACTTGTGCGGCTAATTCACGAGTTGGCACTAGAATTAAAGCCCGAATTGGTGGGCGACCTTCAGATTGACCTTTTACGGATTTATCCGCAAGCATGTGTAAGATTGGAAGGGTGAACGCAGCAGTTTTGCCACTGCCTGTTTGTGCACCAGCAAGGATGTCGCCACCAGCTAAAATAGCAGGAATCGCTTGTTCTTGAATTGCGGTTGGTTCGGTATAGCCAAACTCTGTAACAGCACGGACGATTTCAGTCGCCAAGCCTAATTTTGAAAAAGACATATCTATAATTTCCTAATTCGCTATGGATTAATGTGCATAGCTCTCTAAATTGTATTTGATTTATAATGTTAAACCAATATGTTAAGTGTAATATCCGCAATAAGCGGTACGATATTATTACATAATATTGCACTGAACTAAGATAAATAAGTGAACTAATTGAATATTTGTGCTTAAACATGTTAGAATAGGCATTAAGTTTTATTGAACTTTTTATTAAGAATTTAAAGATAAGCTAAAAGATATGCCGTAACGTATTAAATCTACTGAAGGAATTTTCATGCGTAAAAATATTGAACAGTTTTTAAGCTCTAGCGCATTTGGCGTAATCGGTGCTTCGGCAAATCGGGCTAAATTTGGAAATATGGTGTTGCGCTGTTATCAGCAAAATTCGCGGATAGTTTATCCTGTTCATCCGCTCTTGGATAAAGTTGAAGGCTTGTCGTGTTTAAAATCCATTAGTGAATTACCGAGTGAAGTAAAAAGTATTTCGGTTATTACACCGCCACAGATTACGGAGCAAGTTGTGGAACAGGCTAATGCTCATGGAATTAAGAATATTTGGATGCAACCGGGAGCTGAAAGTCCGTTAGCGATTAAAAAATGTCTGGATTATGGTATCAATGTGATTGCCGATGGCAGTTGTATTTTAGTGATGTTGGGTTTTCCACACTAGTCGTTGGCAAGAAAAAATTGGCAAATTTCTCGGGCTAATTGGCGTGGATAACGATGTAAGAAGAAATGCCCACCATCTGGATAGCTGATTAGTTTTGAATTTGGAATTAACTTGTGTAGGATTAAACTGGCTTTAGGATCGGTAACCCAATCATTTTTAGCAACGCTGATCAAACTAGGTAAGTTAATTTGGCGTAATTGATCGTGATCTGAATTCCATGTTGCAACGGCCGTATCTTGTAGTGCTTGTGCGTGTTCATTAAATGGATAAACATAGTGTTTAATTGGTAAAATAGCTTTAGCGAGATATTTGCGTAATTCTAAGGATGGTACACCAGAAAAAAACACCTCGGTTAAACGTTCACGATTTTCTTTATTAGGTTTTTCGCGTAAATTACTGACCAATTGATGTAGGCGACCAAGAGTAAAGCTATAATCGGGTTGACTAACAATAAAAATTAATCCACCAATTAAATGTTGCTGTTGATAAGCGATGGCTTGAGCAATAATCCCACCCATCGACCAACCACAAATTAGCGGTTGTTTGAGACCTAAAGCTTGAATGAAATCTAAACTATCTGTGGCTAATCCAGCCATACTACTTGGATTCGTTGAATTAGTTTGTCCAACCAAGCGATTATCGGGTAAATACAGCGTAAATTTCTCGGCAAGTGCATAAATTAGTTCACTATTCCAATGGAGTAAATTACCCGAATAACCGACCAACATAATTAGTGCTGGACCAGTGCCAAGTGTAACATAACCTGTTTGTCCGTTGGCGGTTTGAACGATTTGATAATCTAGTTGCTCAATTGTCATGCTTGAATCCATTAAAAAAGCTAAGCCATTATCTTAACAGATTTGAGTGGGGTGATTGACTCGCGTAAATCGATGCAGTTAAATAAAAAGCCACCCAGAATTAATCTGAGTGGCTTTTAGATAATCAAGCTAAGCAAAGGCCTAGCTAAATATTACCAGCTTCTACGTTGTGAATTACCACCACGGAAACCACCGTCTGTTTTTGGTTTGTCTTCTTTTTCTTTAACAACCAAAGTACGGTTTTTGTAACTTGTACCGTTTAATGCAGAAATACATGCTTGTGCATCAGTTGCACTTTCCATGTCTACAAAACCAAAGCCTTTGCTTTGACCAGAGTCTCTGTCGCTAACAACTTTAGCAGTAATAACTTTACCGTGTTGTGCGAAAAGTTCTTGTAATTCTGAACTAGTAATACCGAAATCTAAACCGGCTACGAAAATTGATTTTTGCATAGTAAATGCCTTATAAAATAAATACAATAAGAATAAAACTGAATTTTTGATGGCAAGATACTATGAAAATAAGTAAATACTAGCTAGATATGATGTACATTAAAGATTTAATTTTAATTGAGCTTGCATTGTAACACACTAACTTAATTCAGGTAGCTTTATTTGTCATTAGATCAATTTAAAATAGAAATATAACTCTCACAGGTGTCAACGAATGATATTTTTGTGCTTGTAAAGCAAATAGATGATTGATAAACACCGATTAATTCATTGATTTAGTCTGTGATTGGGTATATAATAGCAATTAATTTATTCAGCTGAGTTGGAGTTTCAAATGGGTGATTATGTTAACTACATAAAGTATTTTATAATTGCGATATTAGTTATAGCTGCGATTTTCTATGTAAAAGATAAAATAGAGCTGTTCTTGTATCAGCGTTATTTACATAAATTTGGTTCACTACAAGATTATCGGGTCAATCATCCAAAACTAATTCAAGCCAATGGTGATGTAATTTGTTATAAATGCAAAAATGAGCAAACCATTCGCGTTACCCATTTTAGGCAATGCCAACGCTGTAACACTATTCTATTTTACATTGATGATGATAAATAATGGCAGAGAGTGATTATTTTATACCATATAAATTTAATTGTAAAATACTTAAGTTGATTTTTTTAGTAGTATTCCTGAATTAACTGTCGTCTGCTATATAAAAGCCTTTGATGTTAGTTAGTTTTATTTAAGCAAAACTTATTTAATTTATGCTTGTGAAACAATGTAAAGTTACTTAAAAAAAGCAATAGCGGAGCGTTAAGCTCCGTTACCGCTTTTTGAAACGATTAGTGCGATTATTTAATGATGTCGGAGATATTAAGCATATATGCACCATTCTCGGTTATTAAATTCTCCGCTGGACATGTAAATGTTGAGCTTACATCATCAAATGGGAAAGTGTAACAGGTTGGACAAGTTTTTTTCATCCAGGTTATAGTCGGTTGTACATTATTTACCCAATTTTGATTCGTGATTTGTGGTGCCTTTGTGATATAGGTTGTAACACCTAATGATTCCCAGTTTACTCCACCACAGGCAAGAGCAGAATTACCATATACTCCAGCAGGAATTGAGCCATATGGACTATATGTATTATTCGCACATTGTAATAGATCACCAACGCTCACGCTAGTTTGTCCACTCGGCAATGCTGGAAAGCTGAAAGATTGAGCAAAATTAAATGGCAAGGTGTTGGTATATGCTGTGTTTGACTCAAAGCCATAGATTGTATCTGCAGTTAACCAGCTAAGTGGTTTGCCACAATAACGAGTATAGTTTGTGGTTGGCTCGTTAATAGGGATAGTTGATTCGGTTATCTGTGATGCATTTGCTGGTGTTTGAACAATAAATCCACATTTATAGTTTGAATTAGTACATGCGCTATCGGTTATGCATGATTCAGGATTCTTTTCATATGATACCCAGCGATAATATGAGTTTGATTCACCTGTAATCGTCTTGCCATTAGGGAATGGATAGACATTTATTGATTCAGGAGTGATATTCCATGGTGCAACAGTTAATCCACCTGTTTTATTGCTGTTTTTATTACCTGCAATTCCGCAAGCATAGTAACTGACCGGCAAATTATTCGGACCAAACTCCATTGCGAAGTTTATGCCATTTATGATTGATACATCATAGTAATCCAACCGACCAAACGTCACTTCGGATAGTGTGTTAACTCCAGGTGAGCCTCCAACTCCAGGGCCGCATACCAAGCCACCAGCTTTACCAACACAGGTGGCATTTTCACAGATTCCAGTTGTAGCATCACATTTTGTCCGAGCAAAATAATTTCCAGACCAAATGATTCCTGTTGGATCGCTTTCGCCACTTGAACCTGATATTTGAATTTGAGCAATTCCACCTTTAAGTAATTGGTATTTATTCAAGCAACTGCCATTTACACAAGATACCTGTGGCTGATCATAATAACAATAGTACGGTGCATTTTGCCCTGCAATTATTGATTCACCGCCTTGTAAACATGTCGAACCTATTGGGCACGCATTTTGATTATTGGCTGTTATACCACATTGTGAGCCACCACCTGGTGTACTATTGGCATTAGGCGCTGCTGGAACTACTGCAATTTGAGTTGGGCTAATATAGGCATTAGCGCCACCTTGAGTTATTCCAAGTGCAATACTTTCGTTAGCATTATTAGTAATGGTAATCGTTCGAATCGCATTTTTTTGTGGCTCTACGGTTAAGGTTAGTGGAGCAATTACTAAATTAGCCAAGCCAGATTCAGCACTGGTTATTTTTGCGGTAATGGTGGCTTGTCCCTGAGCTAAACCAATTATTCCAAAACCACAATTAAGACCATTGTTTTGGTATGGTGCATTAGTAACCTGATTTGGTGGGTAGGCTAAAGTGCATTGTACTGAGTCAATATATTGGCGATGAATATTGTCACCGTCATTATATTTGTAGAAACTAATAGTTGACGTATTACTAGACGTAATGCTTAAATTGACGTATTACTAGACGTAATGCTTAAATTAACATGACCACTCGGAAAAGCAACTTTATTCCAATTTATGAATAATGGCGTGCTCATGCTTTCTGGTATATTGGCAGAATTAGAGCCAAGAGCACTGGTTTGTGTACCTAATTGTAAGGTTCCTTTGTAAATATTTTGATTAGCAGATTCAATAATAGTAATGTTTTTGTATGTTGTAGCTGGTATGCCTGCGAGTATGCTTCCTGCCATATTAGCCGTTAAGGTTAGATTCGGATTGTTAACTTGGTTTTCTGGTAAATAAAATGTGACTGTGCATTCTGGAGCAAAGCTACTTATATTACACGAATTGACGGAATTTCCTCCTGGACCAACGATAGGTTGTGTTGCGGTCACATTAAATACGGCTTGACCTGCATTAATACCAGAACTGAACATTAATCCGCCAGTGACATAAATTTGATAGAAGCCATTTATAGGGTATTTACTAAATTGGGTATGAACAGTTGATGACGATTCTAAAGACGTCGGGTCTTGGAATAATGAACTCTCAACCCCAAGTGCTCCATAATTTATACTGTTACTGACTGTATTAGTTAGTTTTAGTGCAGGAAAGTCACGGCTAACTACATTTAATCCAGTTGTTCCATTTTTTATTCCATACACAGTTATTTGACATGATGGGTAATCTGAATTTAAAGTACAAGTATTAGGTGTAACTCTGGCAATTTCTGGATCATCGACGAAAATAGTTGTAGTATGATTTAATTTATCAGTACTATTATTCAATTGCAAATGAAGTATTTGTACACTGCCATTAGTAATTGGCAGACTACTATCTGTATAGTCAAATGATAACGTTCCTTGATTGTTTGATGGTTGCTGTTGATCGGTTGAACTAGATCCGCTGCTACAACCACTAAGTAGTGCCAGTAATGCATATCCACAAAGTAGCAATTTTGCGGGTTTGAGTTTATTTATTTTCATGATATCCTCTTTTTGTATGGAAATCGGTAGTTAATTAGTTGGTGATAACAACAATATTGTATATTATTTACTGCTATGTACTGCAAATTAATTTTAGCGGATGTCAACTCTGTAATCTAATTCTATTTTATATTGACGAAGTGGATAGATTTTATTTTGGTAGCATCCATATAGTCGCTGAGTAAATCTTGTAAATAATGCACAATTACCGCGATGATATACAATTGACAAATACCTTACTATTTTAGTAGAATATATCAATATGAAATGGAGGCAACAAAATGAAAACGATGCGAGCCTGGTTGGCAAAATTATTTTTTGTATGGTTTTGCCACTCAGCGTGTAAAGCTAAATTAGCCCAGAGCGAGCGCGATAAAATTATCAAACTGTCTCAACATGTAGATATGGATGAATATTGAATAACAATAGAACCAGTCATTAAGGCTGGTTTTTTGCTAACTTTTCACATTGTTGTTTGAGGAGTTGAATTAATTCAGTTGGATATATCGGTGGAGTGTTGGCGTCAATTGAACCAAGCGTTAACCAGCGTGCGTTAAAAAGTGCTCCATCGCTTTCTTGACCCTGAAAGTTATCTTTGAGACATACGCTGCTATCTATAAATTTCGCAGCATAAACAAAAATAATTTCATGACCAGCTTGATTATTAAAGGTAAAGAAATTTTCTATGACGCTAATTAGGTTGATATCGGTAATGGCTAAACCTAGTTCTTCAATTATTTCACGCTGAATTGCACGATGATGAGTTTCACCAAAATCCACGCCACCACTTAGTGGGCGTAAATAGAGTTCTTATTAGTGTGGATCAAAGCCTTCGCCCAGCAGAATGCGCCCTGCATTTGAAAATATACACAGAGCTTTGACTTTAATTGACGCTGGTTTTGATGTAGTGGAAGTCGCTTGCATTTTTTACGCCCTATAACTAATTATTGCATCCGATCAACGTAGCTCTTGACCGTCATGGCGTCAATTAAGCGCCCACTTTTACCTGAACTATTTAAAAACACCATTACAATTGGGCGATTATCGACAATGGCATAGAGCACTAAGCAGTGTCCAGCTTCATTAATGAAGCCAGTTTTAGATAATTCAATTTGGAATGAGTTACCGCGCACGAGTGCATCACTATTCACGTAACGATGAATGTAGCGTGGACTTAGCATTACATCCGCACTTTTGGTAGTTGTGTCTTCACGAATTAATTCATATTTAAACGCAGCTTGCACCATTTTGGATAAATCGGTGGCAGTGGATTTATTGTTTACAGTCAAACCAGTTGGATCATAAAATTGAGTATTATTCATGCCTAATGAGTGCGCTTTGGCATTCATTTTTTGGAGGAATTCTTTCATCCCACCAGGATAGGCGGTGCGCGCAATTGAATTTGCTGCACGATTTTCTGAGGACATTAAGGCTAATAAGAGCAAATCACGGCGACGTAATTGCATACCAACTTTAAGTCGTGAAGAAGTGTTTTTTAAATTGTCCACGTCATCTTGAGTTATTGTAATATATTCGTTCAAATCGCGTCCTGCATCGAGCATTACCATTGCGGTCATTAATTTAGTGATTGATGCAATTGACAGAGAAACCTCTGGGTTTTTACTTACAACAACTTGATTGGTGTTTGCATCAAGTGCATAGGCAGAATAAGAATATAACTTAGGTATGCGGTTTGTTGCGTTAGTTGGTTGAGAGCTTGAGCTAGCTTTTTTAGTTTTATGTTTTTTTGTCGCAGGTTTGCTGGGTTTAGTCGTTGTGCTGGTCGTTTTTGGTGCAACTGCATCCAGAATTGGATCTGAAGTTTGCGTGGCTGCTACGGCAAAGCTAGAGAGGGTAATGCTTAAACAGGTCAATAATATTTTTTTCATGTAAGCTGAATTCCTAATGTGATATTTGTGCTATTTTAACGCGGCTATGTTTCCTGAAGGAGTTTAGAGCGAGTTGAGCTGGGTTATGTTTTAGGTTAAGTAATTATTCTTTTTTTGAGTTTTAGTGTTTCTCGGGCGTAATTTTAAATGAATTTGGCAAGTTAGGTAAAAAAAAATACATAGCGAGTGGTGATTATTATATACTTACTAGTTATAGTGGGATATAGTATGTGTTAAATATTGCACTTAATCTGCTGAAAATTAGCTAGCGTTAGGGAATTAATTAAATTAAAATAGCCTGATTTTTTACAGAAAAGTAAAATTTATTTAGAATAAATCGACATAATAATATAAACAAAGGGAAATAGGATGCCACAAACTAAGTTTAATACCGTTCGCGATTTTTTGCGTTATGCGGTATCAGAATTTCGCAAAAATAATTTATTTTTTGGTCATGGGACAACTAATGCTTACGATGAGGCGGTGTGCCTGATTTTGCAAAGCTTGCATTTGCCGATTGATCAGCTTGAACCATATTTAGATGCACAATTATTAGATGAAGAAAAAAGTTTAATTTTGGCACGAATTAAGCAACGGGTAGAAGAACGTATTCCGTTGCCGTATATTACCAATGAAGCTTTTTTACAGGGTTATAGTTTTTATGTCGATAAACGAGTGATTATTCCGCGCTCATTTATTGCCGAAATTATTTTAAATGATAAATTAATGCCGTGGATTGAGCATCCAGAATTGGTGCATAGCGCGCTTGATTTATGCACAGGCAATGGTTCTTTGGCAACAATTATGGCGGATTATTTCTATGATGCCGAAGTAGTGGCTAGTGATATTTCGGATGATGCACTTGAAGTTGCCAAAATAAACTTTAAACGTAATCAGGTAAGTGAAGAAATTACGCTGTTAAAATCGGATTTATTTAATGAGCTTGAGGATTATCAAGGACAATTTGATTTGATTGTAACCAATCCACCGTATGTCGATAAACGTCGCATGTTAAGTTTGGCTGATGAGTATAAATTTGAACCAGGCTTGGCCTTGGCTGGTGGTGAAAGCGGTTTAGAATTGGTCGAAGCTATTTTACATGAAGCTAAATACTATTTGAGTGAATTTGGTGTCTTAATTGTTGAAATGGGTGATAATCGTTTTGAATTAGAAGAACTTTATCCAGATTTGCCTTTTACTTGGTTGGAAACGATTAGTGGTGATGGTGTAGTTTTTGTTTTAACGCGGGCAGATTTAGCCGATTATTTTGATTAGAGTGCGTTTATGTTAAATTATGATTTATATATTTTTGATTGGGATGGTACTTTAATGAATACCACCCAAACGATTGTAAATGGGACAACTCATGCGTGTAAGGTCTTGGGCTTAAATGTAATTAGCGATGATTTGGCGCGCTCAATTATTGGTAAAAGTTTTATTGAAGTAGTTAGCGATATTGTGCCAGAGTTGCGTGGTAATCCTGAATTATTACAAAAATTTGCGGCAATTTATGAGCAATACTTAAATGACCATACGTTAGATAATCCCGTATTTATGCATGTCAAAGAAACCTTGGATAAATTAACCACGGAGGGTAAATTCCTTACTATTGCAACAGGGCGCTCGCGTGCGATGCTTGATGATATTTTGGCTGGTACTGGCTATGGTCATTATTTTATGTTAACCAAAACAGCTTGCGAATGTTTTTCTAAACCGCATCCGCAGATGATTGAAGAAATTCTTGAGTTTACTGGCGTTGCTAAGGCTAAAGCAGTGATGATTGGTGATACTTCGCATGATATTCAGATGGCACATAATGCTGGAATTGATGCAATCGGGGTTAGTCATGGAGCGCAAGACCACGCTGAATTAGCTGCATGCAATCCACGCTATCTGCTGAATAATATCAGTGAACTCTATGCGTTATTGGCGTAATTGATGCATAAATTAGCCGTGATTTTATATCAGCCAGATATTCCCCAAAATACAGGCAATATCATTCGTTTATGTGCCAATACTGGCGTGGAACTGCATTTGGTTAAACCGCTCGGTTGGGGTAGCATGAATGATGCTAAGCTGCGCCGTGCGGGTTTAGATTATCACGAATACACTAATTTGGTTATTCATGAATCGTGGGAGAGTTGTCGCGCGTACTTTGCGGCACGTCCAATTTGGGCAATTGAAACCGATGGGCGCAAATACTATCATCAAGTTGAGTATAGTTCGGATGCCGTATTGTTATTTGGCTCAGAAACACGTGGTTTACCACAAAGTATTTTGCTTGAGTTAGGTATGGAACAGGTGGTGCGTTTACCAATGCAACCCACACAACGGAGTTTAAATTTATCTAATTCTGTGGCAATTGCGGTCTATGAGGCTTGGCGTCAATTAAGTTTTATTAGTGGAGTTTAGCACTTGTTGTGAATATATAAGAACACTTTGATTTGAGTTTTAAGAGGGCTTATCATGATTATTTTAGCACTTCAAATAATTTTATCTAATTTCCCTATGTCTATGTTTGTGCTTTCTGTGGTGTTGGCACTCTTATCATATAAGAAGTTTAGTAGTGTTTTTTTAAACTCATTATTGTTTTTGTGTGTAGGTTTAGGTGGTGCGTGGGGATTTGTAATGCATACATTTTTTAGTGAAATTACAACTAAATTAATTGGTTGGCAGCCAAGTCCTTTTGAGTTTGAAGTAGCTCTGGCTAATTTGGCTTTAGGTTTGGTTGGCATTATAGCGGTGTTTGCTAATAATTCCTTTAAAAGTGCCGTAGTTATTGTTACAACTGTATTTTTATGGGGTGCAGCCACAGGGCATATCCATCAAATTATCGCAGCTCATAATTTTAACCCAGGTAATGCTGGTACAATATTATGGACAGACATATTAATACCTTTATGCTTAATTCTGGCACTGGTTGTTGTTTCATGTAAAAATAGGCCAGAAAAAGGAAGTTATATAACTAATAGATAAATGTACTATTTCATCTGTTTGGGTTTAATTCTTCGTAACTTGATGCGCCTTAGTGTTTTTCGGTATGCCTAGAAGTAAAAAAACAGCTTTGTGGTGGAGAGTTCTGTAGTAGCGGCTATTTTGCTGCTGCGGTCGCTCAAGATGGAAATTAAGCAAACATAAACAAACAATATGGAAAACCAAGGGAAGAATTAACATAAAAAACTTCACGAGAAAAACAATTAGTATTATTTGGATGGATACCGTGGTTGCTTGCGGCGCGTAGGTAGATTGTAAATCAATGTGTTGTATAAATAAGTGTGTAACATCAGTTAATAACGATAATGGTGAGCAGAGATTTTGTTTAACCATAGTTTAATCATCGGGAGGCTAAATTAGTGCAGAGAATTACAACGAAAATAATTATTGGAGTTCTGTTGATAGGTGGGATGCAAATTAGTCAAGCACAAACTACAAAACATCATTCAAATTCAGCCTCAAAGCATAAAGTCCAGCAAAAGAGAATCATCACCAAAGCACATAGTGATGATTATATGGATGGAACGGCAAGTTATTATGCGAGAAAATTTGCAGGACATAAAACTACTAGTGGACATCATCTTGACATGGATGGATTTACCGCGGCTCATCCAACGCTTCCAATGGGAACCAAATTAAAAGTTACTAATTTACGCAATAATAAGATTGTCTATGTTGAAGTTAACGATCGAATGCCAAAATCTAGTGGGCATGTGATTGATTTAACTACTGCTGGTGCACAACAAATTGGAATTAATGGTCTTGGTCAAGTTCATTTGGATGTTATTGAGAATGGCGTGTTTAATAACGTAATCAATGGTGAAATTTCTAAGGTATTAATTTCTGCAAATCCGTTATTGTCTGAGAGTCAAGCACTAAGTATTGCTAATCAATATACCGTATCAACAAGTAATTCTGAGTCAAATAGTCAAACTACAAAGGATGCAACTAATTAATGGATAAAAAATTGAAAATTATTTTTGCGGGAACACCTGAAATTTCGCGGCTGGTACTGGCTAATATTTTGAGCTCGGGTTTTCAAGTTGATTTGGTCTTAACGCAACCTGATCGTCCAGCTGGGCGGGGTATGAAATTAACTCCATCACCAGTTAAACAATTGGCTTTAGAGCAAGGCATTGAAGTTTTTCAACCTTTGGGATTTAGAAAAGATCCGCAAAATTTAGCTAAAATTCGTGAACTCGCTCCTGATTTGATCGTAGTTGTGGCGTATGGTATAATTTTACCACAGGAATTATTAGATATTCCGCGCCTAGGTTGTGTAAATATTCATGTTTCCTTGCTACCGCGTTGGCGTGGTGCAGCACCAATTCAACGTGCAGTACTGGCTGGCGATGAATATAGTGGCGTTACCATTATGCAGATGGACGCAGGTTTAGATACTGGTGATATGTTAATTGTTGAAAAAATAAAATTATCTGATACAGAGACTTCTGCAAGTTTGCATGATAAACTTGCTCAGATTGGGGTACAAAAAATTGTTGAATTTTTGCAAAATCCAGAGCAGTATGTACCTCAAGTGCAAAGTGAGGATGGTGTAAGTTATGCACATAAATTAGATAAAGAAGAGGCACGGATTAATTGGAGCGAAGAGGCTTGCGAAATTGAACGTAAAATTCGCGGCTATAACCCATTTCCTGGAGCCCACGGTTATTTAGATGGTGTGTTGCATAAATTTTGGAGTGGTGAAGTTTTACAAATTGAACATAATGAGTCGCTGCACGGAACTATTTTGCGCGCAAATGCTGATCAATTATGGATTGCCTGTGGTGGACAGAGCGTTTTGGCAATTAATGAAATTCAAGAAGCTGGAAGTAAGCGTAAAAATACTGCGCAATATTTGCAAAATAAGCCAGACTTAGTTGGCAAAATTTTCAAAAGTGAGAATTTATCATGAATAATGAAATTAAAACTTATGCATTGATGGCAGCAATTATTGCCTTATTTGTGGTGATTGGCGGATTAATTGGCGGTAAGGGTGGCATGCTATTGGCATTGCTATTTGGTGGTGCACTAAATTTCTATGCCTATTGGAATTCAGCTGATATGGTACTGAAAATGTATCAAGCTCAAGAAGTTAGTCCACATAATGCCGCTGACTTATATCAAATGGTAGCTGAATTAGCTAGTCGGGCCAATTTGCCAATGCCTAAAGTATATGTGATTAATGAAGATCAAGCCAATGCTTTTGCAACTGGACGTAATCCTGAACATGCGGCGGTTGCGTTTACCACCGGGATTATGCGGGCTTTAAGCTATGCCGAATTACGTGGTGTTGCGGCGCATGAATTATCACATGTTAAGCATCGTGATATTTTGCTCTCAACTATTTCGGCAACCGTGGCAGGAGCTATTTCTGCGGTGGCAAATATGGCGATGTGGTTTGGTGTACGTGATGAAAATGGTAATCGCAATTGGATGGCAGGCCTATTAATTGGGATTTTTGCACCCTTAGCTGCCGCAGTAATTCAAATGGCGATTTCACGCTCACGTGAGTATTTAGCTGATCAAGGTGCGGCTGAATTAACCAATGATCCATTGGCATTAGCTTCAGGATTACGTAAAATTGAAAATATTGCGCGTGGGGTACAGTTTCAAACAGCAGAAGAGCATCCTGCTACCGCACAAATGATGATTATTAATCCTTTATCTGGTTCGGGTAGAGATAATTTGTTTTCCACGCACCCAGCGACAGCTAATCGAATTATGCGTTTGGAAGATATGGCACGTCGCTTGGGGCAATTAAATTAACAGAAAGGTTTTATGATGAATAATAAGTACAAATTAAGTAAATTAACAGTAGTCTGTTTAACGGCACTGGTTTTAAATGCTTGCACGGCATTAGTTGTGGGTGGAGTTGCAGCAGGTGCAACGAGTGGTGCTGCAGTTGCCAGTGATCCACGCAGTTCAAGTGGAGTTTTTGATGATCAAGGCTTGCGTAGTAAAGTTGCGGATGCAATTAATGCAACTATTCCTGGTAATAATGTTGAAGTTACAAGCTATGATAAAAACATTCTTTTAACTGGGCAAGTGTTAACTAATGACAATAAATTAAAAGCCGAACAAATGACACGTCAAGTACCAAATGTTAATAAAGTTTATAACCAAATTGAAATTGGCGCCAGTCAAAGTGCTTCGCAGACGAGCAAAGATGCATACTTAACTTCAGTTATTAAATCAAATATGCTGTTTTCAAAAGGTGTTAGTAGTAACGATGTGAAAGTTGTAACAAGTAATGGTACGGTTTATTTAATGGGTATGATTGATCCATATCAAGCCAAGAAAATGACACAAGCGGCGCGCGAAGTCGATGGTGTTAAAAAAGTAGTGGCTTTATTTGAACTCCCTCCTCAATAATCAATAGGAAAGATTATGTGTAAATTATTAAAAATAATGTTAATTAGTGGTGGCTTATTAAGCGGATTAGTGGCTTGTGCAAATAATTCTTCACCAACCACGCCAGATAAATCTACGGTTGATGCGCCTGCTTCCATTGATGATAGCTCAATTCAATCTAAATTATCCGCGAAATATTCAAATAGCGATAATTTCCCGAATAGCAATATTTATGTGGATGTGTTTAATCGTACGGCTTTACTAACTGGACAGGTTAAAGATCAAGCCCAAAAAGATTTCGCAGAAAATATTGCACGGGGTTATCCTGGTGTGGTGAAAATTTACGATTATGTTGATGTTCGTTTGCCATCTTCGTTTAGTGCGCGGAGTAAAGACTCAATGATTACAGCGCAACTTAAAACCCAATTATTTGGTGAACCTGGGGTTCCTAGTGGTGGTGTAAAGGTTGTGACCACGAATGCGGTAGTGTATATGCTGGGTGTGGTTAACCAGGATCAGGCTGAGTCGGCAACTCGAATTGCTGCTAGCGTGGGTGGTGTGGATAAGGTCGTAACGTTGTTTGAATATCTGAATTAACTTTACAACAATCTAGGTTAGGGTAAGCAATGCATCCACATAAACAAATTGGTGATGAGGCTGAAAATCGTGCCTTGGATTATTTGCGCCAGCACGGGTTGTATTTAGTTCAAGCTAATTTTTTCTCACGTTTTGGAGAGATTGATTTAATTATGCGTGATGCGGAGGGCTATGTTTTTGTTGAAGTTAAACAGCGTAAAGCGGGGCTGAATCATGCAATTGAAAGCATAACTCCAGCCAAGCAACGTAAATTAGTTCAAACCGCACAATATTTTTTAATGAAATTAGGCAAAGATGTTAATTGTCGCTTTGATGCGGTGGTGTTAGGTGCGCATGATGAAATTGAGTGGCTTAAGAATATTATAATTTTGTGAATTAAAGAATGAGATTCTAAGCGGCATGTAGATATAATTTTGGAGGTGAAAATGGATATTAAACAGTTGATTCAAGATAACTTTAGTCAAAGCATTGCAACTAAGCAGCACGCACAATTAACCATGCTTGAGCCAATCGCGGATGCAGTTAATTTGATTGTTGCAGCATTTCAAAATGGTAAAAAAATGTTGATTTGTGGTAATGGTGGGTCGGCGGCGGATGCACAACATTTTGCGGCGGAGTTTACTGGACGCTTTGAAATTGAACGTACACCGTTGCCTGCGATTGCTTTGACAACGGACACTTCGGCTTTAACTGCGATTGGTAACGATTATGGTTTTGAGGTGGTTTTTTCTAAGCAAGTTGAAGCACTCGGGCAAGCAGGGGACATTTTATATGCCATTTCAACTTCAGGTAATTCGCTAAATGTGCTTAAAGCAATGGAAGTTGCGCGCGCAAAAGGCATGGATGTTATTGCGATGGTAGGACGCGACGGTGGGAAAATTGCGCAACAGTTAACAGGTAAAGATGTTAATCTGTGTGTGCCTGTTGAGCGTACTGCGCGGATTCAAGAAGTGCACTTACTAACCCTACATACTATTTGTGATGCGGTTGACACCTTGATGTTTAAATAATAAATCCAGCAATGTTGTTGATTAATTAAGTTTGAAATAGCTAAAGTATTCTCAGAATACTTTAGCTATTCGGTTGAATATTTAATACTTAGAATAAATGGACTAATTTATGCAACGCTGGATTAAAATTGGTGTTTTGTTAACGTTTAGTCAATTAGCGCTGGCTAATGACTTGATCAGTGCTTTCCCAATGGAAAGTTATAACCAAAATGTTGCAAGTTGGATTAAGCCAACGGATCTAGATTATGATAAACCTTTGCGGTCTAAAGAATATCAGCAACAACGTTATGCTGAATTTTATCAACGTTATTATGCGAGCAGCGCTGAAAGTTCCTTATCTCCATGGGGCAGTAGCTATGTTAATTTGCTCTTGTCTCAGTCTGAAAATCAAAATATTCTTACTCAAGAATCACAAATAATTACTGAATTTAAAACTAATCACCTGACTAATCCCAAAAAAATCGCTTATGGTGAGAATTATCGTCCATATGATGCACGCTGGTTTGCCAAAATTAGTGCCAATATGGATTTGGCAGGTGTGACTTCGCTAAAATATTCAAGTAGTAATCGCGCGATTGCCGTGGATAATTTATTTGTGCGGACATTGCCAACCATGGATCCGCTTTTTTACAGTTCCAAAATTGCTGGTGAGGGTTATCCATTTGATAATCTTCAAGAAACTGCGCTGTTTATTGGAATGCCGCTGTATATAATTAAACAAAGTTTGGATAAAGAGTGGTCATTAGTAATTGCATCCGATGATATTGGTTGGGTGAAAACAGCTGGTTTAGCTCGAGTTAATGATAGATTTATTAAGAATTGGCAAAAAGCAGCTAAAGCTGGTGTAATTGCAATTACTCAACAAAGCACGCTGGTGGATAAATTGGGGAGATTTAGAGCAATGGTTTATAATGGTATTAGTCTGCCGTTAAGTAAGCAAACTAGCGCAAATTATGAAGCATTGATTCCAGTGGCGAATCTACAGCGTGAGGCACAGATTCTACCCGTGCTAGTACCAAAATCAGCTGCCGCGGTGATGCCGTTGACGTTAACGCCGCACAATATTGCGAATATTATGCAATCGCAAATTGGTAAACCTTATGGTTGGGGTGGGATGTTTTTTGATTATGATTGTTCAGCAGAAACTAAAGCCTTGTTTACCCCATTTGGGATTTATTTACCGCGTAATTCACAATTTCAATCGAGTGCGGGTAAAACCATAGTTTTGGATCAACTTTCTAGTGCTGAGCGTGAGCAATATTTAATTAAAAATGGGCATAAATTATTGACCTTGGTACAAATTCCAGGGCATATTATGCTGTATATTGGCAATTATGCTAATCCAAATTCGCTTAATCATGAAACTATTGCAATGAGTTATCAGAATATTTGGGGCTTGCGTACCCGTGAAAATAACTCGCGTGCGGTGCTAGGTGGTTCAGTGATTTTTCCGTTACTCGCAGAATATCCTGAAGATCCGCAGTTGCTATCTTTTTATGATCAAGCCGCTCGAAGTAAGTTTAGGTTAATTTATTTAGATCAAGTCGCAGATAAGTAATTAAAATTTAAGCGTGTAGAGTTGTTTGATTTTAGCGTGTGAATAGTTTCTCATTTAGTGCGAATAATTTATTTAGGATTAATTATGAATTGGCTGAAAATATTAAATAACCCGAATTTAATTCAAACGGGGATTTTAATTGATGGTGTGTGGTTAACTGGTGAACGTGAACTGTTTGCGGTAACTAATCCGTTTGATGAGCAAGTTATTGCGCAATTTGCAAAGGCAACGCCACAAGACTTAGCTGCTGCAGTTGCTAGCAGTCAGACTGCGTTTAATCATTGGCGGCAAATTACAGCGAAAGAACGCAGTAAAATTTTGCGCTGCTGGTATGATTTAATTGTCGCAAATGCCGATGATTTAGCGTTGATTTTAACGCTGGAACAAGGTAAACCTTTAGCTGAGGCTAAAGGCGAAATATTGTATGGTGCGAGTTATTTAGAATGGTACGCTGAAGAAGCGAAACGTTTAAATGGTTACAGTGTTCCTGCTAATAATTCACAGCACAGAATTATGGTAAATCTTGAGCCAATTGGTGTGTGTGCCGCAATTACGCCGTGGAATTTCCCGAATGCGATGTTGGCGCGCAAAGTTGCACCAGCTTTAGCGGCTGGGTGTACGATGATTGCCAAGCCCGCCAGCCAAACGCCGTTATCTGCGAATGCGCTCGCTTATTTAGCCTTAGAAGCTGGTGTTCCAGCTGGGGTATTTAATGTTTTACACGGACATAGTGGACAAATTGGTGAATTTTTGTGTCATAACCTACAAGTACGTAAATTAAGTTTTACTGGCTCGACCGAAGTTGGGATTTGGCTCTATCAAAATTGTGCAAATTCAATGAAAAAACTCTCTTTAGAATTGGGTGGAAATGCGCCATTAATTGTTTTTGAAGATGCTGATTTAGAGGTGGCGGTTAATGGGATTATGCAGAGTAAATTTCGCAATAGCGGTCAAACCTGTGTCTGCTCAAATCGTATTTTGGTTCATGAATCAATTAAAGATGCCTTAATTGCAAAACTTCAGCCACAGATTGCGCGCTTAAAATTAGGCGATGGTTTAGATGCTACAACCAGTAATGGACCGTTGATTGATAATAAGGCCATGATACATGTTCAAAGTTTAGTTGCCGATGCGCTGGCTAAAGGTGCTAAGCTAGTGTGTGGTGGAAAATCTCGCACCGATCTTGGGGTGAATTTCTTTGAACCAACTTTAATCGATTGTCCTTATTCAAACGTACGGCTATTTAAAGAAGAAATTTTTGGACCAGTTTTAGCTATTTATACGTTTAGTGATGAAGCTGAAGCGCTAGAATTAGCTAATCAAACGGAATATGGTTTAGCGAGTTATGTATTTACTCAGGATCTTGGACGTATTTATCGCATGAGCGAGCAATTGGCTTATGGGATAGTTGGTATAAATACGGGCTTAATTTCTGCGGAAAACGTGCCCTTTGGTGGTGTCAAGATGTCGGGGCTTGGGCGTGAGGGCGGTAGCTCAGGGATTAAAGAGTATTTAGTTGAAAAGTACGTCTGCCTAAATCTTTGAATTAAATGCCTACCTGTGTTAAAAATGAGGTAGGCATCAACTTTATGCTTATGCGCTAGCATGGGCTTTAACAAAATCTAAAACTTCCTGTGCATGTCCTTCAACTTTTACTTTATGCCACTCTTGGATTAAATTACGCTTTTCATCAAAAACAAATGTGCTGCGTTCAATGCCGCGTACCGCTTTACCATACATGGTTTTATCGCGCATAACATTAAATAAATTACACACCGTTTCCTCAGGATCGGCAAGTAATTGATGCTGTAAGGTATGTTTTTTTTGGAAATTACAATGGGTTACATGTTTATCGCGTGAGATTCCCAAAACTTCAAACCCAGCGGCAACAAATTCGGGATAGAGTCGGCTAAAGTCTTGATTTTCAACCGTGCAACCTGGTGTATTATCACGTGGATAGAAAAATAAAACTAACGGTTTATTTAATTGGCTAAAAGTAAATTCACCGCCTGTGGTGATAGCTAAAGTAAAATCTGCTTGCATTTATTAATCCTTATCAAATTAGTCAACTATTGCGTTATTATACTTGAGTAATTAAATTATCGCGATATTTTTTACACTAAATCTAATTTGCCATAATAACGTAAGTTAATTTAAAAATATTCGACGCCAATCGCTTTACGTACTTCATACAAAGTCTGGGCGGCAACTGCTTTGGCTTTAAGTGAGCCTTGGCGGAGTATTTCCATAACTGCGGCCTTATCTTGGGCAAATTCAGCACGGCGCTCACGAATTGGGCCAAATTTGGCCTCTAATACTTCGAGTAAATAACGTTTTACTTTCATGTCACCCAGACCGCCACGTTGGTAATGAGCTTTCATTTCTGCTACTGCGGCTTTATCGGTTGCAAAAATATCTAAATAGGCAAATACCATATTTCCCTCGATTTTACCTGGATCTTCAACGCGAATATGTTCAGGATCAGTAAACATTGACATAACTTTCTTTTTGAGCGTATCGGCATCATCACCCAAATAAATGCAATTACCTAATGATTTACTCATTTTGGCTTTGCCATCGAGACCAGCTAAACGTGCGTTGGTTGAGAGTAGGGCTTTGGTTTCAACCAAGACATCTCCGTAAATATTATTAAACTTGCGCACAATTTCATTGGTTTGTTCAATTACGGGTAATTGATCTTCACCAACTGGCACTACGGTAGCTTTAAACGCGGTAATATCTGCCGCTTGCGAGACTGGGTACATTAAAAAACCAGCTGGAACTTCTGCGCCATAGCCTTTTTGTTGCATTTCGCTTTTGACGGTTGGATTGCGTTGTAAACGTGCCACCGAGACTAAATTAAGGTAAAACATGGTTAATTCATTTAGCTCTGGAATTGCCGATTGAATAAAGAGCGTGGTTTTACTTTGATCTAAGCCAACCGCCAAATAATCTAGTGCTACCTCAATTACATTTGAGCGTACTTTGTCAGGATTGTCGGCATTATCGGTTAAGGCTTGCATATCGGCAATCATAATAAATTGCTCATGGCTGTCTTGTAAGCGCACTCGATTTTCTAATGAGCCAACATAGTGTCCAAGGTGAAGTTGTCCAGTTGGGCGATCGCCAGTTAAAATGATGGGTTTATTTTGTGTCATTTAGTGCTTCCTCTTGAGCAGTTTCTTGTTCTTCAGCTTCGACAAATTCGCTAATCCATTGTTCCCATAGTTCAGGAGTTTCTAGGCTAATTACGCCCATTTTGCCACTGCGGAAATCTTGAATTACTATTTCGCTAATTTTTTGGCGGTCAATTTTGCCACCAGCAATCATACAGCCTCGTTTGTTGGCTAATAAATCCAGTAAATTATCTGGGCTTAAAGTCAAATGTTCGGGTTTTAATTTATAGCGTGCGCTAAAGCCTGCTTGATATTTACTGCTTTGTAAGAGCTCAATTAGATATAAAGCCAATAATTCTTCATCTAAAGCATTGCGCCCAATACTATTACAAATGGCTAAATGATAGCCAATTTGCGGGTAACGTATTTTTTGCCACATCATACCAGGTGTATCAAAAATAACAAAAGTGTCATTTAAGTAAAGGCGTTGGTTGGCTTTAGTCACTGCTGGAACATCACCAGTTTTAGCGGCTTTTTTGCCGACTAATTGATTAATTAAGGTTGATTTGCCAACATTGGGAATCCCTGTAATCATCACGCGTAAAGGCTTTTCAAAGCTTGTGCCGCGTGCTGGAGCCAGCTTTTTACATAATTGGATAATTTTATCGCGTTGTTTTTTATTGTCTTTATCGCCAAGTATTGCGAGAGTATTTTCTTGTTGGTTAAAATATTCTAGCCAAACTTTGCTAACTTCTGGATCCGCTAAATCGCTTTTATTTAAAATGCGGATGGTGCGCTTAAAGCGAATGATATTTTGAATCAATGGATTGCAGCTTGAGAATGGTGCACGTGCATCAAGTAATTCAATTACAATATCAATTTCTTCGCTAAGTTCTTGAAGTGCCTTTTTGGCCTTGTTCATATGCCCAGGAAACCACTGGATTGCCATATTCTGTCCTTTGTGTAAATTAGCCAAGATTTTACCATATTCTGCGTGACCACTCGGCTGGAACTAAGTTGGTATTTAGTAGCGTAGCGGTTTAAGTTTACAAATGTCCGAAAAATTGGACACTTTGCTGCTGTTAGAATGATGCATAAAATGTTATAATATACCTCTTATCCTGTTGGAATACAAATATTTAAAGGGGTCGTATGAATAATTTGAAAGTCCTAGCTGCCTTAATTGGTGTCGGGCTAGTCGGTTGTAGTAGTTTTGAAAGTAATCTGTATAGTAAAAACACCGATCATAGTAAAATTTTACCAAGTTATGTTTCGGCTGATAATAAAGGCATTAGTGCTGACGCAGTTGACTTTGTTGAACAATTAGATGATGCCGATTTAATGGTAACTAATTCAGCTCCAGTTTTAAGCATAACCGAGTCTAACACTGTTTCGTCTTGGAAAATTAATAATAATTTTGATGCTAGAAAGTCACTAAATTTACCAGTCTTAGATGTTAATTATCAAAACAGTGATTTGGCGTATTATCCATTATTAAATGCAAATTTGCAATTATTAATTCCAGCAAGAATGACGCCAACACCAGCGGAGTCAAGTTTAAATTACTTGTATTCTCCAGTTGGCTTAAATCCATCTCAGTATAATCTTAGAGAGTTACAACCTGATAATCTACAGGCTGCATTATTAAATTCTGCATTTTTAAATGCACACAAAATGCTGGTGGCTCATTTAGATCCTGATATAGTTAAAACGCGCCTTGAGTACTTAGATGTAGCCAAAACAAGTTTGGAAACCATGTATTCAAATGATGCAACCTTGCGTCCTAAATTTGAATCAGCCGTGGCTTTTGGCGTATTTGAGATTAAAAATTTTAATGTGTTATTGTATGTAGCAGCGTACGGCAAAGGCGTTATTTTTGATAATAAAAATAAGCAAGTTATTTATATGGATACGGTCAGAAGTGGAACTGGACCAGGTCTTGGTTATGAATCGTTATATTTAGTTTTTGTCTTTAAAAATGAAATGGCATTGAGCCAATTTATCGGTGCCAAAGGTGGTGGCGGTGATATTGGTGCATCGGCAACTTTAGGCGTTTTAGGTGAACAAATTTCATTTAACCCAGAAATTGCGGTTTATCAACTCTACAAAAATGGTTTTGATTTACAAGCCAACTGGGGTGGAACAGTTTATTTTCCAGCTCCGTCATTAAATGACTAAATTTATTGATCTATAATGAGTTTAGTTTCATTTGATCAATGTGTAATATGACTTTATGATTTAATAGACTACTTGTATTTAATCTTCATTTATTTTGTCTTTGTTGGTATGGATTTTTACTCTTCTATACCAACAAAGAATCACTGTAGCATCTTACGGTGTTTAAGTATTGGATTTGTTTTATATAAATAAGACTACGTTAGTAGTCTTATTTATATATGCCTTCTTTCCAATGACTACGGCATAAATTTATAATATATTGTTTTTATTTAATTTATCTGATAGTGTTAAACTTGGTGGGTATAGAGGTGGGTATAAAAAATCTGATTTGCTATATAAAAGCAAAAAACCACTAACTATTTGATTAGTGGCTCTTTGTAGCAAATAGATTAAGAGTTAATTAATCTGGCATAATTTTACCATAGCTTTAACTTCTTAGTGAACCATAAGCTTTAATAATCCAGCAATTGCCACCACTCCAGCTATACCAGTTCCTAAAATCCAGCGGATAAGCTCATTCTTAAGTCTTAGTTCTAATTCCCGTAGATCTTGCTTTGTAGCTGTTTCATTTTTTTGCTTATCTTCTAAGTCTGTTGCAATAGTAGCTATAGCAGTAATTTGCTCATCGCTAAATTTAGCTTCTTTTAGCTTTTGAATATAATCAATAGTGTGCATGATTTAACCCCCATTAAATGTGTACTAAGTGGCTATTATAACCTAAATCAATTAGATGCGTTATTACTGTTATAATGAGTTGCAACGGATTAATAACCGTTACCACTCGCGTGTGCGCGCGTACTGTTCGCAAAATTCACTAAGCTACAATATCCGTACAATGGAGTTGGGCAAGTCATTGAGTGGGTCTAAGCTACCAAATCAGTACAATGGGGCTATGCTCAATCAACCAATGAAAAACCCACTCAATAATGAATGGGCTAATCGTGGTTATGTTAAGCGGCATTGCCTTGTGGGTTATACCTATCTTGTAAGTTACAATCAATAAGCAGTAAATCAATATAACGATCAAGGTGGTTATAAATTATCCGTGGTTAACTTTCTCGTATGCCATTTTATAAGCACGTAGCACGTCATTAATCTTAGTTTGATACTTCTTATTAGTTCGTTTAAAGAACTCAATAATATCATCATCAAGGCGCAACGTTACGGGCTTCTTATGGATTGGTTGACGAATAAAAGCAATTTTCATCATTTCATCGGTTAGCTCTGGCGCTTCCTCATAATCGTAGCTGCTTTCTGGTATTGCATCTACTTTATCCCAATCAATCTTTTTTATAGGTTTGTTGCTCACGTTTATTAGCCTTTCTAAATGAAATAATGCGAATAATATCGGGTAGTCTTTCAGTGTAAACTACTACCATTAAACGGCCATCAATAAAACCATAACCAATATATCTATTTTCTATATAGTTAAATCTAATGTCAGGAATAATTAGCAAATCATTATTAAAAAGCTGTTTAGCAAATTCAAAACCTAAACCGTGTTTTTGTATGTTTTGCTCGTTTTTGTTATCATCCCAGCTAAATTGCATTTATTTTTCCTAACTTTGTATAAGCGTTATTATATATAATGTATGTACAAATTGTCAATATATAAATTATATCATTTACTTTATGGTGTGTAGATTCCACATAATATTAAATGGACGTTACAAAAAAGAGCGGTAAAATCTACCTCTAGCCTAAATGTACTAGCTGTGCAAGCGGTAGATTTATCCAACAGCCTAAATCTCCCTGCCCGTTACTGATTTTCTAGCTGCTTAATTTCATGCTCTATTATTTCGTAAGGGGTGCGCTTGTGTGGGTAGCCCTTTGTTTTGATCGTGAAAGATTGACGGCTAAATTTTCAGCCGTCCGAGTAAAACAATGGGTTAGCACATCTCCTCTAATTGACTAATTATGTCATTTTCATCGTCCGAACTTAATACCCTCCGAACAATCTCCTCAAGCTTAGCATCAGCCACTGCATTTGCGTTGTTTTGGATATTGACTTGATTTGCTGGTTCTTTACCTATTCCTAAAATTGCATTAGCCGCATTCATCGCTGGTATTAGATCTTTCACAAACTCAGTATTGCGCCCAAAGGTGCTGCCATTTGCGCCATCTGATTTAATGTGTAAGCCATTTGGATTATCTTGCAGTATATTCTTAGCTTGATCGCTTGCTAATTTGATTAATTCTAACATTGATTCTTGCACTGATTGAGCTTGATATTTTAACCCTGATAAATCAATTATACGCTCTAACGTCATTTGTTTTTGCAAATTCGGCATTTCATTCGCCATAACTTCGTCATTTTTTATTATGCTTTTGATTGAATTTGCATTTTCTTCAATTTGTGCTCGCCATTTTGCATGTTCCCATGCGTTGGCTTTGGAATATCTTCTTAGTGTAGCTTCTGGAATATTGGCTTGTTTAGATGCGGACAATAGAGAATCACCAGCCTCATATGCTGTACGAGCTATAGTTATTTGCTTATCTGTATATTTAGCCATTATGTTTTTATCCATTTAAAATTAGTTAAATTCTATAAAATTAGTTTACGCTGTAGTTATTTTTAAAAGTTTGTTTGAAATTATGGTAGTTATGGTAGCCTACCCCTCTTAAACCCAATAACCGCAGTGCTTTGAGGTGGCTACCATATTTTATTTATGGTAGTATATGGTAGCCTTTATGGTAGTTTTAATTTAATGCTTTAATTTTTTAGACTACTCTATGGCTACCATAATACTACCTTAATACTACCTTAAAATAAGTATGGTAGTACCTTTATAGTATATTATATCAGTTAGTTATATATGAAATACTACCATAACTACCATAAAACGCTAAAACTTTTTAAAATGGTGGGTTATCATTATTTGTTACAATGTTATTATTTACGGTTATGTAAACTTTGGACGGGTAGCCACTGGGTTTTTCAACCTTAAAATTTAACAGCTTGAGGCGTTTTGACATGGTTCGATCACTAGGACATTTTAACCCCGATTCATGGCTGTATTTTTGGAAGTCCACATATAAATCTTTTAGTAGTTTTGTTATGTAGTCATGTGGCACATAGTTACGATCAGCAAGCCATAATGCCACGGCATCGCTATCAAGTTTATAATGTTCTAAAATATCCTCTGACTTCTTACATTGACTAAATTGCTTGTTTTTCTGTAGGCGTTGCGCGCCCTCTATAACCCAATTTAAAACGGCAGGCAATTCGTCCTTGATTATTTTACTAGCTAGCTGTGGATCTTTCTCTGCATCGCTTATTGTTTGGTCAAAATCTACGATTAAAAAGCGTCTGAAATAGCCATGGGTATGCTCTACGTCCGTGGGTAGGCTATTGGCATTAAAAATTAACTTTGCATAATCCGTCATTGTGAAAGTATCCTTATACAAAATCTTAGCCTGTACTGCTTCACCACTAGATAAGCGCTTAATTAGATCGTGGGATTGTTCACCCTTGGCATTAATCTCAGGGGCAAAGTTAAGCAGTTTACCCATTAGTTGCGCTCGGTTATTAGGTGCATTAGAATCGGTAGTAAGGCTCTTTAAATCCATTTGGCTAACGTTATTTGTTCCTAGTAACGCTGTAATAATATCAAGCAACACACTTTTGCCATTTGCGCCACTACCGAGTAAAATACCCATTTTTTCTAACTTGATATTCTTAACGAAAATGCTACCTAGTAGCTCCTGCAATACTGCTTGACTAGCTTTATCTGGTAAAACTCGATCAAGATACTTAATAAATTTGCTGCAATTAGCTTGTGGTTGATATTGATAAGGCAAGCAGTAAAGTAAAAAATTATCACGGTTAAAGGGTATTTGTTTTATTTCACCACTTGGCATTATTTCAAGCGTGCCATTGTCTAAATTAATTAAAATCCGATTGTTGTCACGTTCTGGGGCTTTGGGTGCGGTTGTCCAAAAGGTTTTAATTAACAACTCACCAAGTCCATTAGTTTGAGCTTCTACGGGATCGTAACCAATTGCCACTAAAATACCACGTACTAAATTTTTAATAAAGCTATCACCGATTGCCATCCAATATTTACCATTGAATAAATATCCTGCTTTAGTTTCTGCATCAAGGCTATAGAGCTGCCCAATTGAATAGCCAAGGCTGTTTATTAGTTCAATCGTGTACTCTTTAGCCACTACAGCTATTATTGATGGCGGTATTCGCTGGTGGCCATCTTTGATATATCTTGCAGAATCACCACCCATTTTTTTAATGTAACTAAGCAAATTGATTTTAACCGCGTGTGATACTATTATTTTATGTAGTTGGTCTAGGTTGCTTTGTCCTAAATCAATAGGTAATGCGATTTTATCGCCGTGGCTGTCATTATCTCCATTGGGTGTGGCATTGTCATTGGCTGGCTCAGTGCGAGCGCTTGAGGGGCTAACATTCTCAATGTTAAAATCGGCGGCCTGCTGGTTTAAAGCATCGTTCGGGTTGTATTGTTCGGTCATGGTCTAGGCTCTTTTTATAAAATTTGTAATAGGGTTGGCGTACTTGCATAGTAAATCAATAAATGCTGATTCGCCAAATTCCATAATGAAGTCGTTAGCGTCACCATTTGGAAAGGCAAGCGGATAAATTGGGGTGCTTGGGTTGTCATTTATCAAGCGTCTAGCGGTTTCAAATCCAGCGTTACGCTTCTTGGCGTGGTCGTTATCCACCAGTAGCAAATAGGGTAAGCCTTGGGCTTGGGTAGCTTTAATTACCTTATCCAAATTGCCACAATTGAATGCCACCAGCATATACGGCATAAACACACCAGCACCAAAACCATTAACCATTGCTTGATATGCACTCAGTACCGTTGCTAAACCCTCGCCAATGATATAAAAGCTATTCGCCGTGGTAAAGACATCAGGTAATGGGTTAACTCTTGGGTATTGCCAATAGTAGCCACCCACGCTGCCATGAAATAACTTTGTGCCATCGGGTGCTATAGTTTGGTATCCTTGAATAACACCACGATCATCATAAAACGGTACACATAACAGATTTTTATTAAACCTTGTGTCCTGGTGAAATTGTAGGTAATAAATCTCATCAATGCCTTTGCGGTCGGTATATGGGTGCTCGGTACATTCTGGCAAACGATCAAATTCAGCGCGGTAATAAACTGCCTTGCGGTTGCGTTCCTGTGCTTGTTTGGCGCGGTCTGCTACTATCTTGGCATCAATCTGAGCCTGCAACCGTTGGCGTTCTGCGCTTGTTCTAATTGGTTGATCGTGTGATTTTAGATTAATGTGGTACTTGAGTTTGTGATCATCGCCTTGCTCAAAATTACCATATACGATGGTTACAAAATCCAGTGCGCTATCATATTTAATGATGTACCAGCCGTTTAAACCTCGTGGCTTATCCTGAGTGGGGCATCGGTAGCGTTTATCGACTAGGGCATGGCTCAATTTTGCGTTATCAACAATAAGGCCTGCCAAATTCATTGCATCAATCGCTGCAGCTAGTTTGTTTTGTGGGATATTTAACATGTTCTAACTCTTTCATAAGTTAAAAAACCCTCATGCCGTTAGCACGGGGTTGCTTGGTTAAGCTGCAATTAATAGATTAAATGGCATTCTTATTGCGTTGGCCGCATTGATAATCGCGGTGGTTAACTGATGATCATCGTCAATACTACGCCCATTAAATCCGCGTTCTACGATCTTTTGAACTGCACTAATATCCTCTAACTCACTGACAGTTAGAAAATTGCGAATAATTGCACCCTTTGAAATATTGCGCTCTTTGCGTAACTGCTGCACAGTCTTACCTAATACCGCTTTATAGATGGTTTGCTGTAAATTAATGTAACGCGTTGGGTTATGGCTCTTTCCACATGCATCAATGGCCTGAGTAAACAATTCGCCTATCTGTTTAGTGTAAATTTTACCCGTGGCGCGCTCGGCTATCCATTCGACATTACGGCGTTGCATTAGCATTTCTTTCAACTCGTAAAAGCGATTGGCTAAATTAAATTTAAAATTTATAATTTGAGGCGTAAGATTCCTAAATAGAGTGTATAAAAATAAAGTATGCCGTTCCGTAAGTAATGCGTACTCCGTTGGTCTACCCCCTGACTTCGAGATTTCAAATCTTAAAGTTTCCTGTTCTTCAAATTTAGCTTGATACTTACGTACCAGTTTAATAATACTCTGATGTTTTAGACCTGCGTGTTTTTCTATTTCAAGTGTACTAACTCGCATTTCAGCGCCATGTGTTATTAATTCGATCATAGTTGTAGGCAGTTGTTTACTCATGGCAGTCACCATTTAAGCCCCCAACATAGCCAATTAATTCAAACTCTAACGCCAATAGCTCGGCATACTTCGCCACGGTGATATAGTTGCACGTGTGAATTTCACCAGCTACCGCACCGGCCATTGATTCAGCGCAAAACCCCTTTGCTTTGATTGTGTTACCAATGCAGCTAGTCCAACCAATAAGGCGCATTAGCTTAATGTGTTGTTTTGGTAATGATGATAGTGGTATAGCAAAGTCCTCAACGCCGATAATAGAACTACCAGCACAGCATTTACGCTCGTATTTCTGTAACCGCTTAAGGTGTTTTTTATAGCTTGCATCGGACACGGATAAATCAACATAGCTGTGTATATAGTTCTCTGGTGTGCAGGCTAGCCATGCCGCAAGTTGTATTTTTTCGTCTGAGTTAAGCCATTTGTTTTGGGTGTTGGTAAAGTTTAAACTTTTTAGTTCCATGATAGTATCCTTATAAAATTAATATTTACAAGGCTAAGATGTGAGTATTGAGCATATAACTAGATTATGTTATAATGCAGTACCGACATTTAACCTTGTTGGTGTTTCAAATTCGTCTTTGTGATTGGTCGCCAAACTTCACACAAAGACAGTTTACAAAATAGAGCTGCTATAACTTCAATTTATAGTGGCTCTTTCAGTTTATACACATAATGTACCTTTCGTATTATTTATGGCTTTTGGATTAACGCAATTCTGCTCTAAAAAATTCTGCACTGTAGAAAATTTCCATAATCGCTTCTTGTGTTGCGTGATCACAAAATCAGCGTGGCAAAATTCATTTTCTACAAGCATACGGTCTAAGCAACTAAGGCTCACCTTAATGTAAGCACATACCTGTTTAGCATCCATTAATTGCTCTTTATTGTCCATTTGGTCTTTTTATCCTTAAAAAATGGTTACTTGGTTGGTCAGTTCCGTATTATTGCATAAATAATTATTAGTTAAAGTAGTTAAATCGACACTTGTTTTATGCTTAGTGCTAGCATAAAGCATGTTAATTGCGCTGATTTAATTAGATATAATAATTTATGCTTTGTGCTAGTAGCAAACATGTTAATTTATTTTGAATTGTGTAAGTATTCCTTAAACCATGGTATTTCAAGGTATAATCTATAATTTGGTTTATCGTGTAATGATAACCAAAAAATGGATTTCATTTTCATTTCTTTAACAAGCCACCTACCAACTGAAGTACTGGCTAGGTTATAAGTTCCATCTTTATTCTCTACACTCTCTTTAATCTGTTGTATGCTAAGTTTGCTTTTTGTAATTGTGTTCTCTTTTTGTTGATAATCATAGTCTAATTCAAATAGTTTGTTAAAACAATTGCGCTTTGTTGAAAGCAAATCTAAAATTTCATTATGAGGCATTAATCTGATAAGAGCTTCTAAATTGTCAAGTCGGTAGTATTCTTGGGTTTCGATTTTTTGCGCTTTTGTATTACCTCCCATTGTAGCTAATTGTAAGACAGGGTTATATAATGGCAGTTGCTCTAATTTGGTAATGGCTCTATACAAATCTAAAAATACGCTTGCATTTATTTGTTCTAATTGGTATTTATGACTTTCGCTATAAATTATCCCTACGTTTATGAAAGGGGCATAGGTATTTAATAGTTTTCTAAGCATGGAGCAAAAAACTATTAAAGCTTTAAATTTATCTGTGGACAAAGTAATGCTTTGTTCTATTGCTGATGGTTTTGCATCCTTGAATGTGATTGGTGTATCTGGGCTTTTTCTTATGTCGTATAGCGATGGGCGCATTTTTTCGTCAATTTCTGCAAGATCTTGTGTGGTGATAAATCCTGGAATTAAAGTTTTAAACTTTACAAACAGGGTCATCATGTCATTACATTTATCAAACCTGCCGAGATATTCATGCTGTTGTATAGATCTAATCAGTTCTATATAATAATCATAACGATTACAGGCAATTTGATAAAATAATAGCTTATCTTTGCCTAACTCAGTTAATTCTTGATCTAAATAACTCATTTATTTCGCCACCCCCTCTAAATAATCCGCCCACCCCTGCAACATTTCGCAGCGTTCCTCTAGCATATCATCATGCTGGTAATGCTTGGCTGTGCCTTGTATGCGGTGGTTAGTTGCTTTTTCAATTAGTTCTAATCTATATTTAAGCCCAGATAGGCGGCTGCTAAACGTACGGCGTAAATCATGAATGGTTAACTCAGTGATTTTAGCTAAATCTGTAACTTTGTTAAAATAAGTTAATAAAGTTCTAATGCTTAAGTGTTGATCATTTTTCATCCCATAAAATACGTATTGATTAATTCGCTGCGTGGCTAGTTCCTCAAATAGGATAATGGCTTGCGTTGGTAGCTTAATAAGTAAATCATCACCTGATTTAGTATCAGTTAGTAAAATTGTTTGTTTCGCTTGGTTGTAACAATCCCATTTAAGCGTGGCTAGTTCTGATTTACGTGTGCCAAGTAATAACGTTAGCTTAATAAAATGATGGTAGCGTATATCGATTAAACCGCTTGCATAAGCTTGTTCTAGTGCGGTTAAGAATATACCCAACTCATCAATGGACAATGTGCGCTCTCTAATTTTCTTAGTCTTATACTCATTGGGGATAGTTAATCTATCAAATAGATTATTGTTGATCATGTGGGTTTGATAAGCGAATGTGCAAAGTTGCTTTAACTTTTGCAATACTATGTTGGCTTGACGGTGATTACCATTGTCAATAATAGGCTGTATGATAGTATCCCATGCCATTTTATCGGTTATTTGTTCGATTGGTAGATTAGCTAGCTTGCTAAGGTGATTGTTATACATCCCAGTTAGTTTTTCACGGGTGAGGTGTTTAATGGTTGCGGCAGTTAACCACTTATCAAATATTTGTTTAAGTGTGATTAAGCTTAATTCGCGCTGTTTAGCGGCTTCAATTGGATTTACACCCGTTTTAACTTGCGCCATTAGTTCCGCTGATTTTAATCTAGCTTGTAATAATGTCATGGCAGGATAGTGACCGATTACGGTATTTGAGAATTTATAACCAGATTTAACTAAGTCATCATTGAGGGCTATTCTGTACCGCCATGCGCTGCTACCTGTCTTGGTATGCACACGTAACCACAAGTTATTACCGATGGCGTAATAGATGTATTTTTTAGTAGTATCTTTTTGTGCCTGACGAATATAGGCTTGTATTGATTTGTCTGTGATTTTCATTCTTAAATTAACTCTTAACCTTTATGGGTGGGTATAAAGGTGGGTATAGTTATTTGCTATTCTTCTATACCCACTAAGGGCTAATTATATACTGTTATGGCGTAGATATGTTGATTTAGTTAATAAAAAAAGACTACGTTAGTAGTCTTATTTATATATGCCTTCTTTCCAATGACGGCGGCATACTGACACATAACGGGTGTCAATTTTCTTAAGATCCTCATCATCCACTACAACTTGGCTACCTTCTTTAATCGCTACGCCATCCCGTACCAGCATATTAAAATTTGCTTTGCGACCACAATGACAAATAGTTTTTACTTCTTCAAGCGTATCTGCAATTGCTAAGAGAGTGCTTGCGGCTGGAAAAACTTGTCCACGATAATCGGTGCGTAAACCATAACAAATCACAGGTACATTTAGATAATCGGCGACATCGGATAATTGCATAATTTGCTCTGGATTAAAGAAATGAATTTCGTCAACTAATACACAGGCGGTAGTTTGTTCTTGCATATGTTGTTTGACTAATTCAAATAAATTATCATCAGTATTTGTTGAGAGAGCTTCTTTATCAAACCCAATTCGCGACTTAACTTTATTATCACCCGCGCGACGATCTACGCTCGAGGTAATTACTAAGGTATGCTGCCCACGATCTTCGTAATTATAAGCAACTTTGAGTAAATCTAAGGTTTTTCCAGCATCCATGGCGGAATAACGAAAATAAAGTTTTGCCATTATTTAGTACCAAAAATTCGATCGCCAGCATCGCCAAGACCAGGAACAATATACTGATGATCATTTAATTTTTCATCGATTGATGCGGTGTAGATTGCTACATCTGGATGGGCGGCTTGCACTTTGGCAATTCCCTCAGGCGCAGCTAAGATACACACAAATTTAATATTACTCGCGCCCCGAGCTTTTAATGCGTCGATGGCTAAAATTGCCGAACCGCCTGTGGCTAACATCGGGTCTAAGACAAATACATCGCGGACTTCGATATCGCTGGGTAATTTGCAATAATATTCGATCGGTAAATGGGTTTCTGGATCACGGTACATTCCAATGTGTCCAATTTTAGCGTTGGGAACAAAATCTGCAATTGCATCTGCCATTGCCAAACCAGCACGTAAAATTGGGATTAACGCCAGTTTACGTCCCGCTAGAACAGGGGATTTAGTTTTAGCAACTGGGGTTTCAATATCAATTAGCTCTGTGCGAATATTGCGCATGGCTTCATAACCCAGTAATTGCGAAAGTTCATGAGTTAATTCGCGAAAAGCCTTGGTGCCAGTCTCTTTATCGCGCATAATGGTTAATTTATGTTGAACTAATGGGTGGCTAATAACATGAATATTCTGCATTCTATTTTCCTTCTGTTTCAGTAATTAAGGGTAAACAATTTAATTGGTGCTGATTGCTCTCATCTAAGAAGATATTCGCAATGCAGTCGTTTTGGAGTGAAATTAAACCGTGATATAGATTATCAGCTTGATAAAAATCAACAATCAAGCCAACTTCTTGGTTGTCTAAATTGGGGCTAACGACGCTCTGACCAATTTGTGGTGCGACTTGGCTGGTGAATTTAGCCATGCGGCGTTTGATTTTGCCAAGGTAATGTGTGCGTGCGACAATTTCTTGTCCAGTATAACAGCCTTTTTTGAAATTAATCCCGCCGATTAGATCAAAATTAACCTGTTGAGGAATTATTTTTTCCTGCGTATCGAGATAAATCATCGGGAAAGGTAACTCGACTAAAATTTTATGCCACGCATTACTATCAATTTTAGAGTCATTAATTGGTTCAGTGCTGATAATTAAAAAATGTTCGGCTGCGAGTTGTAGGCTATGTATCGAGTCTTGTGGTGTAGTGCTAAAACTGAGTGCTTTAGTGCTTAAAACTAAATTTACTTTACTGCGTAAGATAAACATCTTTAAACGTGGAATTATCTTATCTGCCAAGGTTTGGCTGGTGATTAAATAATAAAGATTTTCACTCGGAGAAGTAATGATGAAAGTTGCTAAAATTCGCCCTTTGTTATTTAGGTGGGCGGAGAATTGGAATGGCTTAGTTGCTAGTTCGCGAATGTCGTTGCTGAGTTGTCCTTGTAAATAAGTTGTGGCATCAGCACCGCTTATTTCAAGCATGATTAATTCATTATTTAGGTTAAGTATGGTCATAACGATCCTCCTTAACCCGTGATTTTAACACTGTTCAGACCTAGATTTGTATGAAATCAGGCTTTAGACGAAGTTTATTTCGTGGTTAGTTGAAATCAGCTGAATAAATTTACCTTCTGTTGCGTTATAACGTAATCGTTAATGGTACTTCAATTAGCAATAAGCGCGTTGAGTGATTGACTGTAAAATTAACTTCAGTGCAATCGCTGAGCATGATTGCATCACGATTATGTAAAATGTGCTCAGCTAAATTTAACTGTCCTGATATTACCATAATAAAAACCCCATGATTTGGATTATGCAAGGTGTAATTGAACACTTTATCAGGATTTTGAAATTCGCCAAGTGCAAGATACGCTTCTTGATTAATTTGTAGTCTATCGTGGTGTGCATCAGGGCTAATCAATAATTGCCATTGATCGATGTAGGCAAGTTGCTCGCTAAAATTACGTTGTGCGTAGCTTGGCGTAAGATTTCTTTGATGTGGGTGGATCCAAATTTGGAACAGGCTGAGTTCTTCATTATAAGATGGATTGGCTTCACTATGTAGAATCCCACTGCCTGCACACATAGTTTGAATTTCGCCTGCGCAAATGATAGTCTTATTGCCCAGATTGTCTTGATGTTCAACTGACCCAGTTAGCACCAGTGTGATAATTTCCATATTTTGATGTGGGTGAAGAGGGAATGAGCTTTGTGGGGCAATGATATCATCATTGACCACGCGCAGTGCTCCGAAATGGATGCGCTCACGATTATGGTACTCACCAAAGCTAAAAGTATGGTGGGTATCTAACCAGCCAAAATTGAAGTGTCCGCGTTGATTGGCGCGAATAATATCGAATTTCATGATTTATCTCCTAAGTAAAAATAATTTTACTTCCTCAATTGTAGCACGGTGATGCTAGACTATCAATTCAATTTAGTATAAATTTTTATGATTTCAGTTTAATTAATTTAAACTCAAAGTAATTGAAAATTCAATCAATAATTTAAGATGTTGTGTATTATTATTTGATTATGAATCAGTGTGTTGAATTTGTTTTTATTTAGTTGGACTCGATTGAATTTAGCGAGCTAAAAATTAAAAAATCGCGCGGTAAATTAAAAAATTTAAAATGGTCTTGAAAATTTGCATAAATACCTTACATGAAAGTAAACTAACTTTATTTAATGGAAATTAATTCATGGAAACTAATAATCAAGCAACTGAAAACATCATTGAAAATGAAACTGAAGCGCTGAATACCGCTGAAACCTTAAGTGCACCAGCTGAGCCAGTTGTTGAAGAAATTAACCCAATTACGAAACTGGAACAAGAAGTAGCTGAGTTAAAAGATGATAAATTACGCATGTTAGCGGAAATGCAAAATGTACAACGTCGCTCGCAAGAGGAAGTAAAAAAAGCCCGTGATTATGCAATTAGTAATTTTGCGCGTGAAGTTATTACGGTACGTGATTATTTGGAAATGGCGCTTAAAGATCAATCGGGTAATTTTGAAATGTTAAAAATGGGTGTTGATTTAACCTTGCAACAATTGATTAAAATTTTTGATGCTCAGCAAATTAAAGAAATTAGCCCGCAAGCTAAAGAAAAATTGGATGCTAATCTACATCAAGCGATGAGCACTGTGGATGAACATGAGCAAGATTCAAATACTATCGTTGCGGTTATGCAAAAAGGTTATATGTTAAATGGACGAGTATTACGCGCTGCAATGGTGACAGTTGCTAAATAATTAAATAATTTGTAAAAATTGATGAATTAAGCTTGAAATAAATTTAAACAGCCTTAAATAAGTATTAAGAAACAAATAAAGCCGTGAGTAAATCACCGCGCAATCTAATTTTAAAAAGGAATTAATTATGGGAAGAATTATCGGAATCGATTTAGGTACAACTAATTCATGTGTATCAGTTATTGAAAATGGTCAACCAAAAGTAATTGAAAATGCTGAAGGTGCACGTACAACTCCGTCAATTATTGCTTATACCGATGGTGAAACTTTAGTTGGTGCGCCAGCTAAACGTCAAGCTGTGACTAATCCAAGAAATACAATTTATGCGTCAAAACGTTTAATTGGTCGTAAATTTGATGAAAAAGAAGTACAAAAAGATATTAGCTTGATGCCTTTTGCGATTGTAAAAGCTCCAAATGGTGATGCATGGATTAAAGTTAATGATAAAGAATTGGCTCCTCCACAAATTTCAGCTGAAATTTTGAAAAAAATGAAGAAAACTGCTGAAGATTATTTAGGTGAAGAAGTTACTGAAGCGGTTATTACTGTACCTGCTTATTTCAATGATAGCCAACGTCAAGCAACTAAAGATGCTGGTCGGATTGCTGGACTTGATGTTAAACGGATTATCAATGAGCCAACTGCAGCTGCGTTAGCTTTTGGCTTAGCTAAAAAAGAAGGTAAAGATCGTAAAATTGCGGTTTATGACTTAGGTGGTGGTACATTTGACGTATCAATTATTGAAATTGCTGACGTTGATGGTGAAAGCCAATTTGAAGTGTTAGCGACTAATGGTGATACTTTCCTTGGTGGTGAAGATTTTGATCAACGCTTGATTGAATACATCGTAGCTGAATTTCAAAAAGACCAAGGCATTGACCTTAAAAAAGACGTAATGGCTCTACAACGTTTGAAAGAAGCTGCTGAAAAAGCGAAAATTGAATTGTCTTCAAGTGCGCAAACTGAAATTAATTTACCATACGTGACTATGGATGCAAATGGTCCTAAACATTTGGTAATGAAAATTACACGGGCTAAATTTGAATCATTAGTTGGCGATTTAGTTAATGGCACAATTGAGCCATGCCGTATCGCATTGAAAGATGCTGGTTTATCTGCTGCAGATATTGATGATGTTATCTTGGTTGGTGGTCAAACACGTATGCCTATGGTACAAGATAAAGTTAAAGAATTCTTTGGTAAAGAACCTCGTAAAGATGTGAATCCAGATGAAGCGGTTGCTGTTGGTGCTGCAATTCAAGGTTCAGTATTATCAGGTGATCGTACCGATGTATTATTGTTAGATGTTACACCATTATCACTAGGTATTGAAACTATGGGTGGTGTGATGACTAAATTGATTAACAAAAATACGACGATTCCAACTAAAGCGTCACAAGTGTTTTCAACTGCTGCGGATAATCAACCTGAAGTTACGATTCACGTGTTGCAAGGTGAACGTCAAGTTGTAACGGGTAATAAATCTTTAGGTCAATTTAACCTAGGTGGAATTGCTCCAGCTCAACGCGGTACACCACAAATTGAAGTGACTTTTGACATTGATGCTAATGGTATCTTGCATGTATCAGCTAAAGATAAAGCTACTGGTAAAGAAAATAAAATTACCATTCAAGCTAGTTCTGGTTTATCTGAGTCTGAAATTGAGCAAATGGTACGTGATGCCGAGGCTCATGCTGAAGAAGATAAAAAAGCCGCTGAATTAGTTCAAGCACGTAACCAAGCTGATGGCATGATTCATACCACTAAAAAATCATTAGCTGATTACGGTGATAAAATTGATGCTGTAGAAAAAGAAAAAATTGAAGCGGCAATCAAAGCGGTTGAAGAAGCAATTCAAGGTGACGATAAAGAAAAAATCGAAGCGACAACTCAAGAATTGATGACTGCATCACAAAAAATTGGCGAAATGATGTACGCGGATGCTCAGAAAGAGCAAGGTGCTGCTGGCGGAGCTGAACAAGCTGCTGGTGAGCCTGCTAAAGATGATGTTATTGATGCCGAATACAGTGAAGTTAAGGATAAAAAATAAGTCTTAACAAGTATGTTGAAATAAAGCCTAGGTTTTTTAGCCTAGGCTTTATTTTTGAGATACTTGATACCAGGAATTATAAAATGGGACATTGAATTACCTATTTACGGATGTATATTCAAATTTTGATTCGAAATCAAATCGTAAAGCTATATTTAGCGATAGAAATATACCAAACTGAACAAATGCCAGCTTATTGGAATTACAAGCAAATATCCTAATGTTAGTTTAGTTAAAATATGTCGAACTACCGATGTTTTTATTCAAGCAGATCCTTGCGAATAAATAGAACTCAACTTTTGTATATTATTATATTTAGAGTAATAAGTCTCACAAAATACGCCCGATATCTTAATCAATATATTTGCATTTTACGCTTAGGTTCAGGAATTAAGAAAAAAATTCATTTAATAAGAATACGCATAATAATAATGCAGTACAATAGCTGCTATATTATTTTTAATAAGTGTGTCTTATGGAAAAACGTGATTTATTGAATTACTGTCAATTAGCTTTTATTAATGGGGTAAATGATGCCATATCTGTAATTATGCTCCATAAAGTCTTTGTGGTATTAATGACTGGTAATCTGATTTACTTTGTAACAGACATAACTACAAATTTTGGCTTTGGTGACTGGGTGCGCTTAACTTTATTATTAAATTTTATTATATCTGGTATTTTAGTTAACAATTTTCTGGCTAAAAAAAGCATACTCTTTAAAATATGTATTACGTTAATATTTGTAGTCTTGTATTGCATAATAGGGAGTGTATGCTTACAACTCAAAAATTTAGGTGATGATAGCTGGGGGTTTTTAATTGTCGCCAATATTGCAACCATTACCAGTGTAATGATGAATAATATTTTCTATCGACTACATACAACCAAATTTAACCTAGTCGCATATACTATGAATTTGATCAATTTGGCACATATGATTGCAGAAAAACGCTACCATGAATTACAGCTTTTAGGAATTACCTTTGCCAGCTTTATTAGCGGATTGATCGTAGCCTCATGTCTAGTCGTCAAATGGGATTTTTATACTATTTTGATTATTATCCCTATTTTGTTGAATCTGTATCAGGTAAATAAGCGCTACAATTAAAAGCAAACTATTAATTAATGTCTCGATTTGCATATTGAGAGGAGGAAGATAAAGTGTAATATTTGACTAGTTTGACTAAGATTGTGCTATTCCTTATTACAGATTGTATCAAATTTTTAAATATAAACACGGCAAATAGTCAATCGATTGCGTTACCAAATAATGAAGGACTGTTTATTTATTCTCTAGTTTCATCCACTGAAATCGGCTTATAATTCACCAATGTTATCTACAAAGTGGCGCGGAATACCAAATTGTGTTATTTAAGATTGCTTGGATGAGATATTTGATTAGTCATCTTCAAATTTTATAATAATGAAGGGTACACACCGTGAAATTTCTCTCAGTGATGCACTCAAAGTAGCTCCAGAGAAATTGCAAACAGTTTGACGTTCTGAAGTTCTGAAGTTCTGAAATAATCTTAATTAAAGGTAAACCATTATGAGTGAAACTATTCGCAGTCTAACCAGAGTGCAAGGCTTTAAAGATAGTGAAATGGATTTTCAATTGTTGCGTCAATTAGGTTCTGCAAGTTATGGTGGGGCATCAATTGGTGAGTCGTTAGCTGTAGCCGCGCGCATGAATGATGAGAGTGCTAAACAGTGGGTAGCCGAATTTGCGCAGCTAGCAGTTAGGCAAGAGCAAGATGCACAAGTCCGATTGAGTAAAGGACATCAAGTTAGTGCCAAAGAGCAATTTCTCAAGGCATGCAATAGTTTTCGGGCGGCCGAATATTTTACTCATTCCCAACAGCCTGAACATCGCGAATTTGGTCTAAAGTCGCGAGGATGTTTTTTGGAATATTTGCAATTAGCTCCATTTTATAGTGAGGCTAAATTTGTTGCGTATAATGGTTTGCAATTACCGTATTACTTGATTGCGCCAGATAAAACACTGCAAAGTAGAAAGACAGTTATTATTGTTAGCGGCTTTGATGGAACTCTTGAGGAATCATTTATTCAATCGGGTCTGGCAGCGATTGCGCGCGGCTATAATGTAGTTTGTTTTGCTGGACCTGGGCAAATGGATACCTTACGCTTTAATGATAACAGCTATTTTGAACCAGATTTTGAACACCCAGTTGGCGCATTATTGAATGCTTTGGCACAAAATCAATTGATTGATAATGCTAAAATTGCGCTATTAGGAATTAGTTTTGGTGGTTATTTTGCAGCGCGTGCCAGTTGTTATGATCCACGAATTAAGGCGCTAATTGCCAATTCTCCCATTAGTGACTTGAAAAAATATGTACTGGGGTTTTCTGTGCAAGATGAATCAGAAATAACTGCGGATGAGGATTTTAGTTATGCCGATATTCCGTATATTCCTGACGAAGTTATGCCGCCAAGCCTCAAAGAATTAACCGCAAATCTGTTGTTACGCTTTGGAAATTACACGATGCAACAAACGGTTAATTATCTAAAAGAATTTAATATTCAAGATCAACTCCAGCAAATTACTTGCCCAACTTTAGCGCTGATTGGTGCTGGTGAGGGTGGCGAGCCATTAAAACAATTTAATGAATTTTTAGAAAATGTTGCTGGAATAATCTCTAGTTATGAATTTAGTCTTGATGATGGCGCGGACACGCATTGTCAAGTAACGAATTTAAATTTCTCCAATTGTGTTATTTACGACTGGTTGGATGAAGTATTTGCGGCTAATACCACTAAATAGATAAGAAAGAAAATTTAGCATGAACTACTTGGAGCTATTGAGTAAATTAATTGCCTTTGACACAACTTCACGCAATTCAAATCGTGCGTTAATTGATTTTATTGCGGCGTATCTGGCTAAATATGGCATCAGCAGTCACTTAAGTTTAAGCAGTTGTCAAACTAAGGCTAATTTAGTGGCAACATTACCTGCTGGGGATGGTTCATTGGTGGGTGGCTTGGTTTTATCTGGACATACTGATGTTGTGCCTGTGGATGGACAAAATTGGAGTTACCCGCCGTTTGGATTAACTGCGCTGGATGGTAAAGTTTATGGGCGTGGCACTTGTGATATGAAGGGGTTTATTGCGGTAGTCTTGTCTTTGATTCCTGAGTTGGTTGGGAAAAAATTGGCGAAGCCGTTACATTTGGCTTTTTCATATGATGAAGAAGTTGGTTGTTGTGGTGCTGTTGGTTTGCTTGAAGATATTCAGCTGCGTGAATTAAAGCCAGAATTTTGTTTGGTTGGTGAGCCGACCTCGCTGGCAGTGGTGACCGCGCATAAGGGAATCAATGTTTATCGAGTTAGACTGCTTGGTAAAGCCAGCCATTCATCTTTAACTAATTTAGGTTGTAATGCGATTGATTATGCCGCAGAACTGATTGTTGCGATTCGTCAGATGGCTAATCAACTCCGTGCGCGTGGTGAGCAAGATCTTGATTATGATGTGCCATATTCAACTATGTCAACCAATTTAATTAGTGGTGGAATTGGTAGCAATATTGTACCCGAACAGTGTGAATTTTATTTTGAACTGCGTAATTTACCGCATTTATCGCCATCGCAGATTCTGCAACCAATTCATGAATTTATTCAAACCGATATACTGCCACGGATGCAAGCAGAATTTGGTGCTGCCACGATTGAGATTACACCAATGGCACAAGTACCAGGTTTGCAAGCTGGCGAAAATCAGGACTTGGCGAAATTAGTCCAGCAAGTGGTTGATTGTTATACAATTAATAAAGTCGCATATGCAACTGAGGCTGGATTATTTCAAGCGTGTAATATACCGACCATCGTTTGTGGTCCTGGGAGCATTGAGCAAGCGCATCGTCCTGATGAGTTTGTTAGTGTTGCTCAATTAGAACAGTGTCGTCAATTGCTTGCGGCGGTAATTCAAAAGATATTAAATTAAATTTATGGAACGTAAACGTATGAGCAAAAAATTATTAATTTTAATCTTAGTTGGCTTTAGCACGGCAGTCTTCGCGAATGAAACCATCACCATTGGAGCCTCGCCCGTTCCACAATCGGAAATGTTGAAGTTCATCAAACCAATTTTGGCAAAGCAAGGCTATAATTTAAAAATTGTCGAGTTTTCTGATTATGTCACGCCCAATTTAGCGCTAAGTCAAAAGCAACTCGATGCTAATTTTTTTCAACATCAGCCGTACTTAGCTCAATATAATCATGATCATGCGACTAATTTGGTGGCTCTAACTGAGGTGTTTATTGCACCAATGGGGATTTATGCCAATAAGAGTAGCGAAAAGAATTTTATCCAGACTAAGAAAATCAGTCAGATTATTAAAGGTAGTAAAATTGGTGTGCCAAATGATCCAACCAATGAAGGACGCGCGTTAATTATTTTACAAGCGAATGGGCTAATTAAATTGAAAGCTAATGTGGCTTATCCAACTAAAAAAGATATCTTAGCCAATCCATATCAAGTGCAAATTAAGGAATTAGATCCTGCCATGTTGCCGCGGTTTTTAGCGAGTGGTCAATTGGATTTGGCATTAATTAATTCTAATTATGCTCTAGCGGCGAATTTAAACCCCAGTCGCGATGCGGTGTTGCTAGAAGGTAAAAATAGTCCGTTCACCAATATAGTTGCAGTGCGTCCTGATGAATTAAAGCAGGCTAAAATGCAGGCACTTGCCAAGGTGTTAACTTCCGCTGAAATGGCAGGATTTATTCAAAAAACCTACCATGGTGATATTATTCCAGCTTTTTAGATTGGTTGATTTAAGAGAATTTATCCAAGATTTTATAGTAATAAGTTCCTGCTTTGAGCGTCAGATCTTGGATAAATTTAGATTTAGTGAAACCAAACGGCTTAATTTGCGCAAATAAATCTAAATTGGTGCTATTGCCATTGATCGCATCGGCAAACATTTTACCCGTTAAATTACTCAGTGCTAAGCCTTGACCAGAATAAGCTTTCGCATAATAAACGCTATTGGCATGGGTGCGACCAATTACAGGAGCTAGATTGAGTGTAAAACTTTCCGTTCCTTGCCAGAAATTTTGTACCTTAATCCCCGCTAATTGCGGATAGGTGAAAATCAATTCACGATACAGGGTTTGTTCGACGGTTTTTAAATTAAACTCACCAAATACATCGCCACCACCAAAAAGTAAATTATTGCCCTCGGTTAAACGGAAATAGTTCATCACACGACGAGTATCAAAGACCGCCATACGATTGGTTAATAATGAATTGACTATTTTGTCATCGAGCCTTTCGGTTGCCATGATGAAAGTCTCCATACTCATGCTGGTTGATTGTAAATCGGGTAAAAATTTGTCATTGTCATAGTTGGCTGCCAACACAACATTTTTGGCGCTAATTTTATATTTATCATTGACGATTATAGTATGCGGTTTGTCTTCATGAAACTCAATTGTCGTGGCTGGACTATTTTCAAAAATACTAATATTAGGCGTGTTTTTGAGAACTTGAGCCAATCCCAGAGCATAGTTTAATGGATTCATGTGTCCATTGCCTTTATCATATAATAGACCATGATAAATTGACGAACCAGTTAACTCTTGTGCTTGTTTAGCATCAAACAGTTGAATATCTTTATAGCCATATTTATTGGAAATTATTTCCAGCTCTTCTTCTAAATCTGCCAAATGCTCAGCCTTATAAGCGGCAATTCCAATTCCAGATTGCCAGCCGCAATTAATCTTATATTTAGCGATATTGGATTTGACAATATTTACCGCTTCAAGAGATAAATTCCAGAATTTTTTGGCAATCTCATCACCAAATTTTTTTTCAAAAAAAGCCATTTCACATTCATAGGAGTTGGAAACTTGTCCACCATTGACACCGCTGGCTTTATTGGCAAGTGTTCCTGCTTCCAGTAAAATAACTTTGTGGTTTTGATTTGCCAAATGTAAGGCCGTGGATATTCCAGTTAATCCACCACCAATAATACAGATGTCATAGTCACCATCTTGAGTTAATTTAGGAAAATCAACTTGATAAACCTGTGCTGAGCGATAATAAGCTTTATCAATTGAGCTAGCAAAGGCAATATCAGAAACGGTTGCTTGCTCTAGATTTTTCTTTGCGGGAAATAATTTGCCTAGAACATAACCTCCTCCAAGAGCTCCAGCAATTTTTAGTAAATTAGGTCGTGAGGAGGGTATTTTATTACTCATATTTAGTACTCATTTAATGGTGTGACAACTTAATTATTGTGAGTTAAGTTTAATTGGTAATGGTTCAAAAGTTGCTAATTTGGGCTGAAGGTTATTATTCGCGATAAGTTTTATCCACAATCGTGGCACACACACCAGTTCCTGTCACATTGGTCATGGTACGCATCATATCAATAACTTTGTCAATCCCAATTACCAGAGCTAGCCCCTGCAATGGTAGTCCAACACTGGTTAGCACGACCGTAGCCATGATTGAAGCGGTTCCAGGAACTCCTGCCGTGCCAATGGTTGCAATGGCTGCAGTTATCGCAATGAGAACATATTGCTGAATAGATAAATCAATACCAAAAATCTGTGCGGTTAAAATACATACAATTGCAGGATAGATAGCGCCACAGCCATCCATTTTCATGGTTGCACCGAGTGGGGCGACAAATCCAGCCACGCGATCACTGATTTTCACGCGATCAACTAAGGTTTCCATCGTAACAGGTAAAGTTCCTAAGCTGGATGAAGTGGTAAAGCCTGTGATCATGGCTGGCCAAAATTGTTTAAAGAAACTAAATGGATTGCGTTTGGCAAAAAAAGCCAGTAAGAAACCATAGACAACCAATTGCACTGCACAGGCTACGTAAATTGCAACGATGAATTTACCCAACGGAAGTAAGGTTGCGATACCGTATTGATTACCGATAGGCACCAATAAGGCAAAAATCCCATATGGTGATAAGCGAATGATTTTACGGGTAATTTTAAACATTACTTGTGAAAATTCATCAAAAAAGGTTCGCACAGTTTTGCCTTTTTCACTGATTGAAGTTAAGCCTAAACCAAAAAATATCGCAAACACGATGACAGGAATTACCTTACCCTCGGCAATTTGTCCAATTAAATTTCCTGGTACCATATCTAGGAATGTGCCACTAATACTCGGTATTTCACGCGGTTGATAAGCGCTGGCTGCCTGAGTTAAGGATAATCCAGCACCAGGGTTAAACAGCGTGCCAATACCGATACCAACACACGCTGCAATTATAGCAGTGATCATAAACCAGAGTAGGGTTTTGCTGCCCAGCCGTTTAACGAGATTAATGTCATCAAGTTTTGCAAAGCTCGACACAATAGTTGAAAAGGTCAGGGGGATAATTACCAGTTTGAGTAATTTAAGGAATGCATCGCCAAAAGGGATAATAAAATCAACTGATTTTTGTGGTAGATAGCGCCCTGCAATTAAGCCGAGAATCAGTGCTAATAAGCATTGATTTCCAAATCCTAGTTTACGCATAGTTCAGATTCCATTGAAAAATATTCGAGAGTGGATTTTAGCATAAGTGCTAAATACTTGACTTAAATAATGCGGCATTATCTGCGAGTGGTGAACTTAACGCTAAATTATAGTTGTGCTGGTTATAAGAGTAATTTTATCAGGAAGTTAGCGGTTGTTTTTGTGTATTTAAAATTTTTTAGCAGCTTGTTTTTCAGGTGGTTAGTAGTGTTATTAAATGTGTTTCTGCATTGAGTAGATGTGTTTATTAACAATAGTGGCATTAGCTTAGAATAAGTATAATTGCTTCACAGGGGCAAAGCTTATTCGATGTATCCCCGCGATTGGACCATATTTAGCTAAAGCCTCTAGGTGAAGTTTAGTACCATAACCTTTGTGTTTAGCAAAGCCATATTCGGGATAAAGTTGATCTAATTCATAGAGTTGTCGATCACGGCTGACTTTAGCGAGGATTGAAGCGGCAGATATTTCGGCAATCAAACCATCCCCACCAATAATTGCTTCTGCTGGAATTAAGAGTCGTTGAGGAATTTTATTGCCATCAATTAGCGCTTTGTCGGCTTGGGGTTGTAATTGGCTAATTGCACGTTGCATTGCCAAGAGTGAGGCTTGCAATATATTTAGCGTGTCAATTTCTAGCACCGATGCCTCAGCAATTGCATAAGCTAAGGATTTTTCAATAATTTCTTGATAGAGACTATCGCGCTTTTTTTCACTGAGTTTTTTGGAATCATTTAGTCCCTGAATTGGACGGGCTGGATCTAAAATCACGGCTGCAGCAACAACTTTACCCGCGAGTGGACCGCGTCCAGCTTCATCGACACCGCAAATTAGCATTTAGCGGCTAACTCTAAAATTGCTTTAGCGCCTTCAACACTGGCGTCTTGACGTAGCTGGCGATGTAATTGCTCAAATTCATTAAGCATGGCTTGGCGTTTAGCTGAATTAGTATGCAGTTCAAGCATATAATTACTCATCGCTACAGGATTCGCATCTTCTTGGAGGAATTCTTTAACAATTTCTTTACCCGCAATAATATTGGGTTGACCGACATATTTAATCGTGATTTTACGGCGTAACATCCATTCGGTAAATTTATTGATTTTATAGCAAATTAACATTGGCTTTTTGCATAATGCCGCTTCAAGACTAACTGTGCCGCTTTTAGCAATGGCATAATCACAGGCTTTGAGTGCATCACGAGTTAAATTCAAGACTAATTTGTATTCAAATTGAACTTGTGCGCGGCTTAGAAATTGCTGCATAATATCTAATGTTGATTGATTAGCAAAGGGGAAAACAAATAGACTTTGGCTAATTTTGGCATGAATTAAATTACAGGTTTCAATTAAAATTAGCGCTAAGCTTTCAACTTCACGTTTGCGACTACCGCTTAGGACGGTATAAATAATTTTATCTTGGGCTAAACCAAGTTTCTGGCGATAGTAGTGGGTATCAATTTCCATCTCGATTTCATTCGCCATCGGATGACCAATAAATTTGGCTGCCATATTTTCTTTGGCGTAAATCGCTTCTTCAAATGGAAAAATACATAGCATTAAATCGGTGGATTGCTTGATTTTATGAATGCGCTCATAGCGCCACGCCCAAATGGTTGGGCTAATGTAATGAACGGTTTTAATCCCAGCTTGTTTGAGTTTATTTTCAATGAAGAAAGTGAAGTCTGGCGCATCGACACCGATAAAAATATCAGGTTTATATTCGAGTAACTCTTTTAAGACCTGATAGCGGAGCTTGATTAATTGTGGCAGAGATTTGATGACTTCAATATAGCCCATTACCGAGAGGGTTTCCATATTGTGCCACGATTTAAAACCTGTTTCACTCATCATGCGTCCGCCAATGCCAACAAACTCAATTTCACCCGCATATTGTTTTTGCAGCGCGGAGATTAAAGAAGAGGCTAACATATCTCCTGAAGCCTCTCCCGCAATCATTGCGATTTTTAACATTAGCGAATTATTCCACGGGTTGATTCGTTAAAGAATGTCGTATAAAGTTTTAGTTCTGGGCTTTCATCAGCCATATCTTCAATAAAGGTTTTAGCTTCGCTGTAAGAAAGACCATTGCGATAAAGGATTTTATAGGCTTGTTTGATATTTTCAATTTGTGCAGTGTTAAATCCACGGCGTTTTAACCCCTCGCTATTGATACCCTTAGGTTCAGCGCGATAGCCAGAACACATGGTATATGGTGGCACATCTTGTGAGACACCAGTTTGTCCACCAACCATCGCATGTTCACCGATCACACAGAATTGATGTACTGGTGATACACCACCAATAATTACCCAATCTTTAACTGTGACGTGTCCAGCGAGAGTTACACCATTAGCTAAAATAGTGTTATTACCTACGATACAATCATGCGCAATATGCACATACGCCATAATCCAGTTATTGTCGCCAACAACGGTTTGCCCATTACCTTGTACCGTTCCAGTATTTAAAGTACAGTATTCACGAATAGTGTTATTGTTACCAATGATTAATTTAGTATCTTCACCTTGATATTTTTTATCTTGCGGTGCTTCACCAATTGAGGCAAAATGATAAACTTTACAATTTGAACCAAAGGTGGTGTTACCAGTTAAGTTAACATGGTTACCAATCCAGCAGTTTTCACCGAGTACTACTTTAGGTCCAATAATTGAATATGCGCCAACTTCAGTTCCAGCGCCAATTATCGCGTTACTATCCACAATCGCGGTTGGATGAATTTTTATAGTCATTATATTAAACCTCTTTTTTTGCAATCATGATTTCAGCTTCAGCTGCGAGTTGTCCATCAACTTTGGCAATCGCTTTAAATTTACCAATCCCACGTTTGAAATTCATTAATTCAACTTCAAACACTAATTGGTCACCAGGGACAACTTGGCGTTTAAAACGCGCCTTGTCAATTGCGGCAAAGAAATATATTTCATTGTCTTTGCGTTGACCAAAACTCATAATTGTCAACAGTCCTGCAACTTGTGCCATCGCTTCGACAATTAAAACTCCAGGCATAACTGGATATTCAGCAAAATGTCCCGCAAAAAAATGCTCATTAATCGTCACGTTTTTTAGTGCACGAATTGATTTGCCTGGCACGCTTTCGGTAACCCGATCGACTAATAAAAATGGATAGCGATGGGGTAACCATTCCATAATTTGTAAAATATTTAATTCTGTAAGATCAAATTGACCACTCATTTTATTTACCTTCTAACAATGTAATTTTAGCTTGCATTTCCCGAATTTTGTTGTTCATTTTATCAATGTTGCGTAAATGAACGTAAGCTTTCGCCCAATCTTTGTATTCCATTGCCGTCATACCGCAGGAATATAATCCTGGTTTAGTAATGTTTTTACCGACGTTTGAGCTTGCGCCAATTACGGTGTAATCACAAATTTCGACATGATCAGCAATTCCAGCATTCCCGCCGAGCATTACATGATTGCCGATTTTAGTATTGCCAGCAATTCCAACTTGGGAGGCTATTCCTGTATGTGCACCGATACTAACATTATGGGCAATTTGAACTAAATTATCAATTCGTGCACCATCTTTAATTATGGTTGCTTCAAAAGTTCCACAATCCACCGTGGTATTAGCACCAATTTCAACGCGATTACCAATTACGACACCACCAATTTGTGGAATACGGTGATAGTGTTTTTTTGCATCTTGTGCATTGCCAAAACCATCTGAACCAATTACGGCCCCACTATGAAAGACACATTCGTCACCGATAGTGACTTTATCATAGATAGTTACATTTGGGTAAATAGTTACATTGTCACCAATAATTACATTGTCACCAATGACTACATTGGCAAAAATTTGACAGTTGCGTCCAATTGAGCTGTTGGCACCAATTACGACGTGGTGACTAATTGCTGGGTTTTCAGCAATAGTAGTTGTTGAATCAATAATTGCACTGGCTGCAATTTGTGAGTTTAATTTACGACGGGGATTAAATAAATTGCTAACTAAACTAAAATAATAATATGGATTATCTGTAATAATTTTGGGTAAATCAATATCCGCGGCATCTTCTTCGCGAATAATTATGGCGCCTGCTTTACATTCAGCGAGGGCTTTTTTGTATTTTTTGTCGGAGAGGAATGTAATGTGATTTAGCGCTGCAAAATCGGTTGGTGAGATAGCTTCGACGCTAATGTCTTCGCCGACTAATTGTCCACCAAATTTAGCGACTAATTCTGAAAGTTTGTATTGCATTTATTCTAATCCTTGTCAAAGTTTAGATTAAGATGCAGTTATAGTTTAATTACTTAAGGATAAATAATTCGCACTATAACTGCACACATCAAAAAGCCAAAGGCTTTAATATTGACAAATTCTTATTTCGCAGCAGGAGCAGGAGCGGCAACTGCTGGCGCAACTGCTGGTGCTGGATTATTAATTTGTTTAATAATATCACTAGTATCAATAGCGTTTAATTTGTCCATAACTTGATCAGTTAAGTCATATTTTGCTTTAGCAAAAACTAATTGATTTGAAGTTAAAACTAAATCATAGCCTTTTTTATCGCTAAGATCTTTTAAAATTGCATTGGTTTTGGTCATCAATAAAGATAATGCTAACTCTTGCGATTTTTGTAAACCTTGTTGGAAAGCTACGTATTTTTGTTGGAACGCGCCTTGATCTTTTTGGTATTGAGTTTCTAAAGTTTTCAATTTAGTTTGATCAGCTTTAGGTAATTTATCGAAACTATTTGCTTTGCTCGCAATAGTTTGCATTTGATTTTGTTCATTAACAATGTTAGTATTCATTGTTTGTAATTCAGTTTGTTGAGGAGCATATTTATCTTTCAACGCTTGTTGAATGGCTTTAGCTGGTGTAGCTTCGGCAAATACACGGTCAACATTAATGTAACCAAGTTTAAAGTCATCGGCAAAAGCAACTGAGCTAGCTAATCCTAGACCTAGTAATATTGCTAATTTGGTTTTTTTCATAGTAAAGTCCCTATAAAGTTAAGTTAAGAAAAAATTAGAACATCTGTCCCAGTGTAAACTGGAAATTTTGCACATTGTCGGTAGGTTGGCTAAACATTGGTATTGCATAGCTTAATTGAATTGGACCCATTGGAGAAATCCACATCAAACCGACACCGTAACTGGCACGAACCATTTGTTCAGCACTTAAGTCAAACGGGCTGCCGCCAAATAATGTACCAATATCATAGAATAAACTCATACGCACCGATTTCTCGTCTTTAACGCCAGGAATCGGGAACATTAAGTTATTACTCACAAATGCCCAACGCGTACCGCCGATGTATGAACCGTCAGTATCTTGTGGACCTAAACTACCAATATAGTAGCCGCGGATTGAGCCAGGGCCACCCTCCATGAAGTTTTGATAGAATGGAACTAGGCTATTGTCGCCGTATGAATTGATAAATCCAAGCTCACCATTGGTTTTCCAAGTTAAATTATCACTAATTGGAAAATACCATGCGTCAACCGAGTCAAATTTATAATACTGAGCACCAACACCTGGAGCTGTAACCGATGCAGTTTGTGCGTAATTAGCCCCTGTAGTTGGCCATAATGCACTATCGGTAGTATTTCTCGCCCAGCTGGCGGTAAAAGGAATTGCATTTACCGAATTACCATATTGGTTGGTGAACTGCACCATCCGTAATGGAGCGGTTGCACTTGTTATACTAATTTGATTATTTTCAAAACCTAGGCTAAGGTTAATTCGATCAAATTCTGAAACTGGAATTGAAGTTCTGATTCGCGCTCCAAGAGTTGTATTTGAATATGGACTAATTCCAGCGTTATTTGGCGTATATGAATTATCATAAATATCATAACCAAGACTTGTTCCATTGGACATGTAATATGGGTCGGTAAATGATAATGAAATACTTTGATTTAATGCACTGGTGGAAGCATTTAGTGAGGCTGACTTACCTGAACCAAATAAATTACTTTGGGTAATTCCACCATTTAGAATTACACCTTGACCCTGTGCATAACCAACCCCAAAGTTAATACTTCCAGTATTATTTTCAACTACTTTAACATTCATGTCAACTTGATCATTGACACCAGGTACTGGAGTGGTAGTTACATCTGCAGATTTGAAATAACCAAGAACGTCTAAACGATCTTTGGAGCGTTTGATGTCGGCTGAATTATACAAAGCAGCTTCTTCTTGGCGCAGTTCACGGCGAACCACCACATCACGAGTTTTATCATTACCACTAATATTCACATTGCGGATGTAGATTTTTTTACCTGGATCTATAAATAGATTATAGGCAACGGTATGGTCTTTGACGTTGACATCAGGCACCGGATTTACATTGGCAAAAGCATAGCCATAATTACCCATGGTGTTCTTAATCGTTTCGATGTTTTTATTTAGAGTCTCTTGATTAATAATTTGTCCAGGTTTTACCGTAATTAATGGGGTTAATACTGCGGGTGGAATATCTTTATAGTCACCAGCTAATTGAATACTCTTGAAGCGATATTGTTCGCCCTCAATAATATTTCCCGTAATAAATACCGATTGTTTATCTGGTGATAATTGAATTTGCGCAGAATTTAAGCGAAAGTCAATATAACCATTATTTAAATAAAAGGCACGAATTTTCTCAAAATCTCCAGCTAATTTATCGCTGGAGTATTGATTATCTTTATACCACCAGCTCATCCAATTACCTGTAGTTAAATACATTTCTTTGCGTAATTGATTGGTGCTATAGATTTTATTACCTATAAAGTCAATTGCAGCAATTTTGGCAATTGACCCCTCTGAAATTTGGATTTCGATATTAACGCGGTTACGCTCAAGTTGAGTGACAACAGGTGTAATAATAACTGAATAGAGCCCGCGATTATAGTATTCGGTTTTGATGCTTAATACCGCATTGTCTAAAATACTTTGATCGAAAATAAGCCCAGTCGCTAAACCATTATTTTTAAGGGATTTGAGTAATTGATCTTTGTCAAATTCTTCAGTACCAGTGAAAGATAGTTTTGAAATAACTGGGCGTTCAACCACATCAACAATTAAGGTTGAGCCCTGTTCTTCTACCCGCACATCCTGGAAAAACCCCGTTCCATATAAACGATGGATAATATCATCGGTTTTATTTGCCGTCAGGGTATCGCCTACTTTAACTGGTAAGTAACTAAACACGGTACCCATTTCAATCCGTTGTAGACCATCGACGCGAATTTTTTGAATAACAAAGTCAGAATTATCTGCGTATGCGCCCGACAGCGTGCAGATAAGACTTAGACTAAGGGTTTTTAATTTACATTTCATATTTTATAGGTTTAGTAACTTAAGAAAATCGTTATAGAGAGCTAATCCACTAATCGTTAAGATGGCGATTAAGCCCAGCTTAAATAAAAATTGTTGAGTAGTATTATTGATTTTTTTACCAGTTAGCCATTCCAGTGCATATAATACAATATGTCCACCGTCTAACATAGGAATTGGTAATAAATTCATTACTGCCAAACTTAGGCTGATTAAAGCTAATAAATCGACAAACGCTTTGATACCTTGATGCATGGCATTTTGCGAGGCTTTGGCGATACTAACTGGACCACCAATGTTGTGCCAAGACACCTTACCTTGCAACATATAACTTAACATGGTTAAATTAGTCTGTATTAAGTTTATACACGAATTATAAGCATAACCAACGCTAGTAAAAATGCTATAGTTTTTTATGTAGCTATTTTGCATCAAAAGACTTGCATCTAAAGTAGGCATTATACCAACTTTACCGATTAGTTGTCCATTATCATCTTCTGCTGAATCGGGGATTATACTTAATTGTTGGCTTTCATGTCCACGAATTATGCTAAATAAGAGCTTATCACTTGGTGATGAGCGAATTATTTCGGCAAGGGTAAACCATGATTTTATTGGTGTTTGATTGATTTGCAAGACTTTATCTTGTTCGCGTAAGCCTGCTTTTGCTGCAGGTGATTGTGGTTCAACGTAGCTAATGATTGGTAAATATTGAAATGGATATAAACCTAAATTCGCTAAGCTTGGATTTTCTGAATTGTCAAGATATTTATTTAGATTTAAATTAATAATTTTTTGCTCGGCACCAACTTGGAGCTTTAAATTTAGTTGTGTGGTATGTTTTATTTCATCACTAAAGACTTCTTCGGCAGAGTTCCATGAGTCAACCTTCTGTCCATTCAAGCTTAAAATGGTGCTATTAGTTGGGATTTGTTGTAAATTTTGTACCATTGGGGTTGGATTAATACTTTGAATGGTTGCTTTTAGATTATAAACACCATACAGACCCATAATATAGTAGGCAATAAAGGCAAATAAGATATTAAAGAGTGGTCCAGCAAAAGCGATAAGTAATTTTTGATACGGGGGTTTATTATTAAACGCTAAGGGCAATAGTTCAGGACTAACCGTAGCCTCGCGTTCATCGAGCATTTGGACATAGCCGCCCAGTGGAATTGCGCTAATGCACCATTGATTATGTTTACCTTGCCATTTGAGTAGTTTTGGACCAAAGCCAATTGAAAAACTAATCACTTTTACGTTAAATAAGCGTGCAAATAAATAGTGTCCAAATTCATGGACAATCACTAAAATACCAATAGTTAATAAAAATCCCAGAACAGCTAGCATAATACTCTTTATAAATGACAAAAAGGTAGTATGTTTAGATACTACCTAATGTAGATTGAATTAAAAATTAAGCATTGACTCCAGCTGCAGGCGTTTTGGATTTACTGCTAACTAGTTCATCATCGGTTAACTTTATGGTTTTCTCCAATAAAATGGGCTTATATTCCAAGGCGATATCCAAGACTTGATCGATAGTTTTAACTGGAATTATTTCCAATTGTCCTTTAATTTCATCAGGGATATCATCTAAATCTTTAGTATTTTTTTCAGGAATTAGTACCGTTTTGATGCCTGCACGTAAGGCTGCCAACATCTTTTCTTTTAAGCCACCAATTGGCAAAACTTCACCGTATAGGGTTACTTCACCAGTCATTGCGACGCTAGATTTAATTGGAACATGATTTAAACTTGAGGCAATTGCTGTTACCATCGCAATACCTGCTGATGGACCATCTTTAGGCGTTGCACCATCGGGCACATGAATATGAATATCTTTATTTTCATAAAATTTTTCATCAATTCCAAGTGCGACACAACGACTACGTACGACGGTAATTGCGGCTTGAATTGACTCTTTCATTACATCACCCAGTTGTCCACTGCGAATAACAACGCCTTTACCAGGAATTGCAACCACTTCAATGGTTAAAATATCACCACCAACTTCAGTCCACGCTAATCCAGTTACGCGTCCAATCCGATTTTCCACGGCGCTAATCCCAAAATCATTGGTTTGCACGCCAAGGAAATCGCCTAAATTAGCTGGTGTAATTTTAATTTTTTTGGCAGTAGTTTTCTTAGTATCAATTTGCGTTACGACCTTACGGCAAAGCTTAGCGATTTGGCGATCCAAATTGCGTACACCTGCTTCCGCGGTGTGATAACGAATTACATCTAAAATAGTTGCTGGTTCAATGCTGATTTCACTATTTTTTAAGCCACTATTTTTAATTTGGCGTGGCAATAAATATTGTTCGGCAATTTTTAATTTTTCTAATTCCGTATAACCCGATAAACGAATAATTTCCATGCGATCGCGCAGTGGTCCAGGTATATTCATTGAGTTTGACGTGCATAAGAACATAACTTGCGATAAGTCAAAGGCAACTTCGGTGTAATTATCGACAAAAGCTTTATTTTGTTCGGGATCTAAGACTTCAAGCAATGCTGCGGCTGGATCACCACGGTGATCGGCTCCAATTTTATCAATTTCATCAAATAATACTAACGGATTTTTAACGCCGCTTTTACTGATGTTTTGTAGAACTTTACCTGCCATTGCACCAATATAAGTTTTACGATGTCCACGAATTTCGGCCTCATCATGCAGACCTCCTAAGGCAATTCGCACGTATTTGCGATTAGTTGCTTTGGCAATTGATTCGCCAAGTGAGGTTTTTCCAACTCCAGGAGGTCCAACAAAGCACAAAATTGGCGCTTTGTTATTTTCAGCCCGCCGTTGTACAGCCAGATATTCGATAATCCGTTCTTTAACTTTATCTAGACCATAGTGATCTTTATCTAATGTTTTTTGCGCTTTTTCTAAATCTGAGCTAACCTTGGTGGTTTTATTCCATGGCAAATCGGTTAGATGCTCAATATAATTGCGAATCAGTGCACTTTCGGATGACATTTGTGGCATTAGCTTAAGTTTTTTAAGTTCGGCATAAGCTTTTTTCTCGGCATCCTCACTCATCTTAGCTTTGCTAATTTTACTTTCAAGCTCTTGAATTTCGTTTTGCTCTTCGCCCTCACCAAGCTCATTTTGAATTGCACGTTGTTGTTCATGCAAATAATATTCTTTTTGATTTTTTTCAATTTGCTGTTTAACCCGACCTTGAATTTTACGTTCTACATTAAGAATTTCAATTTCACGATTTAATTCACGGAGTAATAAAGCTAAACGTTTTTTGAGCGATGCAGTTTCCAAGAGTTCTTGACGTACGGCTAAATCAACAATCACATGCGTAATGATGACATCGGCTAATTGTTCAATATTAGAAATTTTAGCGATAATTGAGACAACTTCATCGGGAACTTTTTGGTTTAATTTAGCAAATTCATCGAAAAGTTGAATTATTTCACGGCGTTGGGCTTCAAGTTCAATTTTATTAATGTCTTGTTTAGTTTTAATTTCTTCGACTTCGGCGGCTAAAAATCCATTGCTATCGACAATTAGTTTAGCTTTTGCGCGGGTTTTACCCTCAATTAAGACTTTTTTGGTGCCATCGGGCAGGGGAAGAATTTGCAAAATTTTGGCTAGAGTTCCCGTTAAATGTAAATTTTCTGGATTTACATCGTTGTCGGCTGGGTTTTTTTGGCTAAGTAAAATAACTTGTTTATCTTTTTTGTCAGCAACTTCGAGTGCATTGATTGATTTTTGCCGCCCAACAAAGAGTGGAACCACCATATTAGGGAAGATCACCACATCTTTAAGTGGAATAATTGGGACTAAGTTATCGGCAATGCTAATCTCGGTACTTATGTTATCGGTGCTTTTGTCTTCAGGTGTAATCATTTTTTTTCCTTATTTTACGCATAAACTAAACGCGAACTGCTTTAATTACGAAATCATTATCGACTACATTGGCTAATAATTCATCAATTTCTTTAGCGGAGTGACTGGTTATAGTGAGACGAACATTTACCAAAGCGTGATTTTCATGACGTTCTTGGAAAATTTCTTCCATATTAATTTGCCGCTCGGCAATAATGGAGGCTAATTTATTAAATGTTCCAGGTAAATTATCAATGGTAATTAAAATTTTAGAGATAAATTCCATCTCGGTATCATTAGTTATGGTGACAGAAACTAATTTATCAAGCCCCAGCGCGCGATTTTTTCGACAACTGCTGCGATGGAGTTCAACTTCGCCTTTACGGGTGATTTTAGCTAAAATAACTTCATCGGGTAGTGGGCAGCAAGTGTCATCTTGAATTATGGTTAAATTACAGTTGCTTAACTTTATATTTAAAATACTTTCAGCAGGAAGTCCAATTAGTTCACGGACTACTTTTAAGGCAGGAATTTCATTAATCCCGACTTTTTGTTCAAAATCAGCCAAGCTTAGTCGAGGGTAATTAGCTTTGACAAATTTAGCCAAAACGTCTTCTGTCGCAATAATTTCACTACCAACCATGGTTAAGCCATTACTCAGCAAATGTACGCCATTACTGATATCTTCATCGTATTTTTGTTCTTTGAGGTATTGCTTGATCTTGCTAATCGCTCTACCGCTGGTGGCGTAATTCAACCATTCAGAATCTGGTTCGCTATCAATAGTTGTAATAATATCTACAATATCGCCGTTTTGGAGTTGATGATTGAGTGGCACGGAACTTTGATTAACTTTAGCTCTAAAGCAATGATTGCCAATATCGGTATGAATGGTATAGGCAAAATCAATTGGTGTCGCATTTTGCGGTAGATGGATGATTTTACCGCGTGGGGTAAAGGTATAAATGCTCTTCGGCGAGAGGTCTTTTTTGATGTTTTCTAAAAATTCAGTTGCGGAAAAAGTGCTGGATTGAATATCTAAAATGTTATTCAGCCAAGTTGAGGTTTGCTTTTTGGCCGAACTAAAATCATCACCTTCTTGGTGTTTTAGACCGTGGCTTATAATGCCGTATTCAGCAATGTCTTCCATTTCTTGGGTGCGAATGTGGATTTGAATTGGAATCCCTTTAGGTCCCATCATAGTTGAATGAATTGATTGATAACCGTTGCCTTTGGGTACGGCAATATAATCTTTGACTTTACCGGGAATTGGTTGGTACAGGCTATGAATTACGCCGAGAGTTAAGTAACAATTACCAATGGTGTTAACAATTACTTTTATTTCAAAAACATCATAGATTCGGCTAAAAGATTGTTGACACTTCATCATCCGCGTATATAAATTATAAATTGTGCGTTGGCGATATTTAAATTCGCCTGCAATTGCATTCGATTTTAATGCATTATCAATATTGGTTAAAATATCTTGAATAACCGGTAAACGGGCTTGATGGGTTTTATCTGCAGCCGCCGCCAGAACTTGATAGCGGTAAGGATGGATATATTTGAAACTTTCTTCGGCAAGCTCCAAGTGAACTTTATGTAAGCCAATTTTATTGGCAATCGGGACGTAAATTTCCATGGTCTCTAAGGCAATGCGGCGTTGTTTGTCACGGCGCATCGAGCCCAGCGTTAGCATGTTGTGCATGCGATCGGCGAGTTTAATTAGAATTACACGGATATCTTTAGCCATGGCAAGCACCACTTTACGGAAGTATTCCGCATGCGCCGCTTCTTCAGATTCAAAATGGAGTTTATCGAGTTTAGTAACACTGTCAACTAATTCAGCAATACTTGGTCCAAAAATTCGCGTAAGTTCTTCTTTGGTGACCGGGGTATCTTCAATTACGTCATGCATTAGTGCGCCGGCAATGGTTTGTTCATCCAAACCCCATTCGGCAATTAGTGTTGCAACTTCAATCGGGTGGGTAATGTAGGGCTCACCACTTTTACGAAACTGCTTCAAATGGGCGTGATTCGCCACTTGAAACGCTAATTCAATGGTCTCTATTTTTTTGCCGTGCATGTTTTGCCGTGCAGTTTGTAAAAGCTTACGCCGTAGATTATCAACTAAGCCTTGATATTCACCGTGATTGACTTCCATTTCGCAACCCCAATTTAAGAGAAGTTATTCAATTTTGCCTAAGATTGATCCATCAATTTTATGTTCTGAAATTTCGCGTAGAGCGATTACGGCTGGTTTGTCACCTTCTTCGTGTTCAACCATGATATCACCACCTTTTTCAATTTGACGTGCGCGAAGAGCCGCCGCAATAGTCATATCAAAGCGGTTTGTAATTGTATCCATGCAATCAGCAACTGTAAATCGTGCCATAGGGAATTCCTTTTAAAAGTTAAATTGGTGTTTAATGTTCTCAAGCATTTTCGCAGTTTTATTGCGTGGCGCTCGAATTATACTACATAAGTCCTGCAACGCAGCATCAAAGCTATCATTGATGATTAAATAATCAAACTCAGGAGCGTGGCTAATATCATCCATCGCGACACTTAAGCGTTTTTCAATTACATTAGCGCTATCGGTATTGCGTTTTTTTAAGCGCTCGGCTAAAATTGGTAATGAGGGTGGCAAAATAAAAATTAACACCGCTTCATGAAAGAGTTTGCGAATTTGTTGGGCGCCTTGCCAATCAATTTCCAAAATTATATCTTTGCCTGTTGTCAAAAATTGTTTGATGGTGTTGATATTGGTTCCATAATAATTTTCATAAACCTGCGCATATTCAAGAAATTCACTGTTTGCGATCATGGTTTGAAAGTCAGTGGTGGTTACAAAAAAATAATTTACGCCATCAACTTCTCCTGGGCGCATCGCTCGAGTTGTATGCGAAACTGATAATTGAACTTGTGAGTCAAGTTTACACAGTGCGTTAACTAAGGTTGATTTTCCTGCACCAGATGGTGCGGCGATTACGTAAATATTGCCACGATTCATTGATTCTTCTTGTTTCCTATGATTTACAGCGTATTTAAATGGTGTTTGCCAAGACGCTTATTCTAATTATGTTACAATTCTGGGCTCAAGTTTAATTTTTATAACTTGTTCCGAATGCTAGTTAAATTGGGTAAATTTCGCGATTTTAGCATTTTTTGAATTTAAGGTAAGTATTTTAGCAAAATAAGGTGAGCTCATGTTAGTAGATTCGCATTGTCATTTAAATTTCCCCGAATTAAGTGCTGATTTAGGTACTTTTCTTACACAAATGCAGGTTAATCAAGTTAGTCATGCCTTGATTGTGGCAACTCGTCCAGATAATATTGCTCAGGTAATTGAAATTGCGGCGAGTCAGCCGTATTTATTTGCCTCGGCTGGAATTCATCCCGATGAAAAATTGCCTGATTTTAAACTTACACCTGAATACTTATTGGAGTATGTTGCGCATCCTAAAGTTATTGCAATTGGTGAAACTGGTCTGGATTATCATTGGAATAAAGAATTGGACATGACCTGGCAGCATGAGCGTTTTAATACTCATATTGAAGTTGCTAAAAAAGCTGGCTTGCCGTTAATTATTCATACTCGTGAAGCGGCGGCCGAGACGTATCAAATGTTGAAAGACGGTCAAATTGAATCATGCGGAGCCGTGATGCATTGCTTCACTGAAGATAAAGATTGGGCACGCAAATTTCTTGACTTAGGTTGTTATATTTCTTTATCGGGAATTGCGACGTTTAAATCCGCAACTCAGGTGCATGAAGTGGCTAAATTTGTGCCACTTGAACGCTTATTAGTTGAAACCGATGCGCCGTATTTAGCTCCAGTTCCGTTTCGCGGTAAATTAAATCATCCCGCCTTAGTTCGACACACCGCACAATATATTGCTGATTTACGCCAAATTAATCTGGCCGAATTGGCCGAGGTTACCACCCAAAATTTCTTCGCTTTATTTACTAAGGCTGCAGCGGCTCGGTAACTCTAGCTCAGTCTGGTTTGATAGGCGCTGGTTGAGTAATTTACGAATTATTCAACCCACAAAAATTCTTGCAGTGCCTTTGAATAAGTTGCAGTTGCTTTAAGACTTCTTGACTTTCGTTATGGAATAAATCTAAGGCTAAATTTTAGTTGCTTGGGCAATTATAGACACGATATGTGCGTTGTCCATTATTGATCGCCGATTCTGGACTTACGGTATTGCCACCCATGGTTGCGGCTTCATTACGCGCTAAAGTATCTAATTGACTTTCTGATGTAGATTGACTTTGGAAGGTTCCTGCTTTTGACCACAAAGAAACATTAGTATTACCCATGAATTTACAATTACTCAATGCATTCACATTGGTTGAAACTGTGGTATTTTGTGCCTGTGGGTTTAGACTAACGAATGAGCACGCAGCAAGAGCAACGGCAGTGCCAAGTAACAGTGTATTGATGGTTAAACTTTTCATTTTTAAGTTCCTAATAAATAAATTAAATGTTATTTGATAGTTATTCAACTATCTTTAAAAAATATAAATAGCTCATCAACGATTTTTGATCTCTGGTTTATCTTTTGGGTATAGGGTGATTAGCTCTGGTTTAGTCATTAATTTAGCGTCTAAGCATAAATTATCAAGACACGTTAAATTTAGAGTGTAAATTATAGGAGCATCTGTGCGGTCAATAGCGTAGCAACTTTAATATTATTGTTAGCATTGTTTTTCATTTAATGGTGGAGCCATGCGGAATCGAACCGCAGACCTCTACAATGCCATCGTAGCGCTCTACCAACTGAGCTATGACCCCCATGTAATGTCCATAATTTTAGCATAAATTTATTTAGCGGTCGAGTTATTTATGCTTCAGTGTCGTGTAAATTGAATTATACCCTTATACGTCATTGCGAATAAAGAGGTCTTTTTCTTCACATTTTAGCGCAGTGGCTAATTTCTCTAACATCTCAGGGCTAACCCATCTTTTTTGAGTTTCTATTAAGCGCATAAGTTCTAATGAAATTACTGTTTCGACGCAATTGATAAGATTAGGAGTACCTTATACCATTGGAAGACACAGCAAGATGTTAATTACCAACTGGTTAAAGATCAGTTTACGCAACCTGAGCTACTTATTCAAGCATAAAAAGTGAGGACTCGGGTATCTACCCATTTTGATAAGCCAAAAAAATCATTTCTTGTAATGTGGCTTTTCCTGTATTAGATAGTGTCAATATTTGTCATTACATGAGTAATGAATTAAAATAGAGCACTAAAAACGCTACAATAATGATACAATAACAGCATTATATGTGCAATTTTTTATGTTTGGAGTAATAGTCTAAACAGTGTAAATGATATCAAATCTTTTGGGGTTTTATTCCTATTGATTTACCGCGACTTAATTTATAATAAATATTTTTTGTTATAAATTACTGCTCAAGATTATATCTACAGATACTTGTCGCGTTGAGGCTTATTAAATGGTTTAAGCATACAAAAAGTGACGGGGTGCGTTAGCATCTCTAATTAATAAAATATACTGATTTAATGGTGAGTGGTAATGATAGGCGTAACCATGGAGTTATGTGGTTTTGAAAGGCAATTATTATGACAGTAAGTAATTTAGCATCAATCAAGAAGGTAATGGCAGAGTTACTAGCGGGAAAAATAACTTCGGATAAATCTGATGAGGAATTACTTTCGTGGTTGAGTGATTCTAAAGTGGAAAAAGTGCAACTTCCAGTAAAAATTCAGACTTATCTTGATGAATTGCAAGAGATGGATAGTGATGGTAATGAAAGGCTTAAACTTAAAATTAAAACTCTTAAAAATCTGCCTTATGGAGTTATCGCAAAATATAATCAAAATATTCTGGAAATTGAAGAGGCTTTGAATAAATCTCATTATGGCATGGATTCGGCTAAATCTGTAATTTTAGAAACATTGCAGGCTGCAAAATATCGTGGAGAAGTTAAGCTTCCATTTATGTGTCTTTATGGTGCGCCAGGCGTTGGCAAAACTACTTTTTTGAAAGCCATTGCTAGTGCCTTGACAGTGCCAATTTATTTCATTAATATGACAGGAAAGTCCCCGAGCAATATTATTGGCACGGATTTCGTTTACAAGAATGCAAACGTTGGTTATATTGTACGTGGATTGCTGGAGTCTAAATGTATGAATCCTATTTTTGTCTTTGATGAAGTGGATAAACTAGCCAGTGATGACCGTTATGGATCTACTAGTGACACATTATTAGGGATTTGTGATTCTAGCCAAAATAATGTATTCAGAGATTTATTTTTGGATGTTGAGTTAGATATTTCTCAAGCAACTTTTTTATTTACGGCTAATTCAATTCAAAAAATTCCAGAAGCATTACGTAGCCGTCTGACGATGGTGGAAATTAAAGATTACAGCTTGTTTGAAAAATTCACAATTAGCAAACGACATATCCTTCCAAATAAGATTAAGGAGTTTCATCTTAGCGAGATGTTAGAAATCTCAGATGAGGCGATTAATTATCTAGTAGAAAGCTTGCAGATAAATGAGGTCGGTGAAAAAGAAGGTGGTATTCGTGAAGTAGCTAAGGCTTTGGAAAGAATGTTGATTAAAGCCGCAGCTGAATTAGAACGTAATCATTTGAACCATCTCCTAATCACCAAAGAATGGGTTATTGACAGGCTTGGAGTCTCTAAACTTGAAGAATTCCGTAAGCAAATTAATGATTCATTTAAGGTTAAGCCACTTAAAGTTGGACGGATTGGTACTGTTCATAGTTTGGGAGTTTTTTCTGAGATTGCCGGAAAAGTTGGCGATATAACCTGTCGTATTATTCCTAATGGAAGTGGTGCAATTGAATTTACTGGTCAGATGCTGGATGAGCCACAGGATGCGGCTAAAACGGCTTATAATTTCATTCGCGCCAATTACAGGTGTTTTGGAATTGAACCACACCTTTTAAGTTGCAGTGATTTTGTGATTCACTCGCATAATGCTGCGATCAAAAAAGACGGAGCCTCGGCGGGAGTTGTTTATGTGATTGCCATGTTGTCCGAAATTTTACGCCGTCCGGTTAGCGATGAAGTTGCAATGAGTGGTGCAGTTGAATTGGATGGTTCTATTACGCCAATTGGAGGTGTTAATTTCAAAGTAGAAGCTTGTATTCAGAATGAATTGAAAAAAATTTATTTGAGTAAACAAAATCAAAAAGATGTACCGCAGGAATACTTCAAATCAATAGACATTACATTAGTGGACAATTTGTTTGAATTAATTAGCTTGGTGTTTGACACTTTTGACTGGCATTGTTCCTTATGCGGTGAAAAGTTGTTCAAACACCAGTCAAAAACTGCCAATATTTCTTGGCTGCACCCAAATCAATCTAAATGTACCTATAAGCACCATTATCAAGATGCAAACGGTTATCCTCAGGAAATTAATGAGATTAAATAATAAGTATTAGCGAGTAATATATGCAAAAAAAACAAGATATTGAAGAAATTTTGGAATCATTATTGGAGTATGGATATTACGATCCAGAAGAACGCTATGCCAATACAAATACCACATTGTTGGAATCCTTGCAGGATGTTGAACAAACTGAATACAGAGGGGCTTTCTCATTTTGTCTTAAACATAGCCCGCAGCAAATTGTATTTTTAGAAATGGACAGTAACGTTAGTTTTATTAAACTGTCAACTTATTTGAATGATTTTACTGAAAGTTTCCTTTTCAAGCAGGCATTTGTTACTGATTTTCTAAGGAAATATAATTGCGTATCCATTTACATCGATTCATGTTGTGATTTTCGTTTTGAGCAATTACTCTTTGTTCCTCTGAATAAAGAGCAATTTCTTGCTGCACTTGAGTTTTATGACCTAATGTTGACTAAATTTCATACCGAGTATCGCCGAACCTCTCGCGAATTGGCGATGGAACAAGAGTAAATATCCATGATTAATCCAAATACGTTTCGCTTATTTATCTCTTCAACTTTTGCGAACCTCAAAGATGAAAGAGATTTGTTGGCGCAATATGTATATCCACAACTCAAAAGATACTGTCAGAATAGGCGAATGCAATTTCAGGTAATTGATATGCGCTGGTCAGTTGACGATCGCGCCTCATACTCACACCAGACACTAGATATTTGTCGACAGGAAGTCATTAATTGTCGATCTCAGTCCTTAGAGCCGAATTTTTTACTCCTGTTAGCAGATAGTGGATTTGGTCAAGACATGTTACCACCACAAATTGCGCACGACGAGTTTAAAAAAATTTTTGCCCAGGCCTTTACTGGTGATAAGGTTAATGGTCAGACCGTTAAAGTTGATAGCGATGAAAATAAGGTGGTTAAAAACCGTGAACAAGGAATTAACTATTATAATCGAGATGAAAATAAGGTGGTTAAAAACCGTGAACAAGGAATTAACTATTATAATCGAGATGAACATAATGAACAGATTCTTTCCATTAAGAATCGTTTAGATTTAGCTGCTCTAGCCGCTGCATCGGAGTCTAATAGCGATAATTTGCATAATGAACAGAGCGATAAAAGCCAGAGAAATGCAATTAAAAGTGGTCACTTAGAAGGAAATAGTAACAAAGATAATGAAAAAGGAGCTCATCCCGTATCATCAAGAGAAAGGGATGTAGTGCTGTTTCTTAAGTCAGTGTGCTATAAAATTGAACCAGCCATTAAAGAGATTGAAGAGGTACATTTTTATCTGGAAGAAAATGAATCTTTTCACATTATTTATAAAAAAGATAACTATAAGACTGAATGGGTACTTCAGCCCAGAATATTTCATGAGGGTGACATCTTCGCTATTCGTAAAGAAAGTATAGCTTGGTTGGAAATTTCCAAGAAACTGATTGACGTGATACAGGCAAAGAACCAGCAATTAATAAAAACGGCCACGGCTTGGGAAGTTACAACAGCCATTCAGACCTTGCCTGCCGTCCTCCATCGCCATGAGGGTAATGAGAATGCATTTGTTGACACCAAGCACAAGGGTAAAATAGAGACATACTACACGAAACATGGTGAATATTACATTCGTAAAAACCTCCCTATTAAGAACTATCCTTGTCTTAAGCTAGATGAACTTGATCTCAAGACTTGGTATGAGGCTGGTTTGATTAATAAAATACCCGTATTCAGGTTTAAACAAACCACTGGTGAAGATGCCAGTGTTAAACAATTTATGACAGATTATCAAGGCTGTTTCGATAATACTTACATAAATCTGAATAAACCTAAGTCCTCTGAATCTGAGCTCGTAACGATTGACACGTGGCATACGGAAATTTATAAGCGGCTAAAGGGTGATGTTGAAAAGTCTTGGAAGATAAGGAAAATTTTATTTGATGATCAGCAAGATTCAGACAAAAGTAAGGGTAGTGGGACAGATCAGCAAGATTCAGACCAAAGTAAAGATATTTTCTTTGATCATGAAGTTAAAGGCTTAAAGAAGCGGAAGAAATTCAGTGAAAATATTCTTGGTAATCGTGATTCTGGTAAAGAATACGAAAAAATTTTGCGACATGAATTTTCATTTGTGCGTTCCTATGAAATTGATCCATTAGATGCACTGGTTTTTGAAATCGATAAAAGCGGCGATGAGCTGGTTGACTTGCATTATCGTGTAATTCAGCAACTGTCTCAAAAACATCATCACAACAATCACTATTTGATTGAACGATCGCTAAGCGCAATTGCCTGTTGTGGTCATTATGGAATTGACGAGGAAGACCTAATAGAGATTCTCTCTTATGATGAAGATGTAATGCGTAATGTCAGTCATGATTTTTATCAGCGACAAGAGCAATTACCTCTGGCGCTATGGCTGAGAATTAAAAATCACTTTGCCAAATATATTGTTATCAAGCAATCTGATAGCTCCAGTATTGGAAAATTAATTATCGAAGATGAATTTTTTCGCCAAGCAGTTATTGAGTTGGGAAGTCTGAATTTCCGCAAAGCAAATTACGAAGTTAACCACAGCCGGATGATCACGTTTTTTGAAAAACGTTTTTATCAAGATTTAACCTTTAATTTGCCTGCGCGCAAAGCAAAAGAAACAAAAGATTCTGATGATCGGCCACCTCAAATTGTCTATTGTGCGATTGAACGATTACCATTTCTTTATGGGCAGCTTGAAAAGTACCGTAAACTTTTTGAATTGTTGATGAATGAAGAATATCTAAAGTACCTTTACCGATTTAAAGCCGATACCTATCAGAATTCCATTACTGCGTGCTATGAAGAGCTCAGGTCATTTTATCAGTATCTGTCAAAAAGCAATCTTGATAAAGAAAAAGGTATGCAGTTTCTTCGATTACTGATTGTAATGAAGAGAGAAGCTGAAAAGGACAGACAAGATAAGACTACTGACTTGTTAAATGAAGACTTTGATGAATTGATTAAGTTGATTAAGAGTAATGAAGAGCTTAGCAAGCCTTCGGTTAATGAAGAGCTTAGCAATCCCTCGGTGACGACGAGCTTCAATAAAGAAACCAAGACAGAGCCGCAGCTGTCTCAGCAGAACAACAATAAAGATGAAGTAGATAACGAGCAGCAGGAAGATAAACTTAAGGTGGGAACTATGAAAGAGCTATCTATTCCATCAGAAAACGTGCGGATAGTTGCCGATAAAAAGTGGAGTTCCGACGAAAAAAAGGAAAATTTTAGCATTGAAAGCACGACAAAATCTAGCAATGATAGTGATATTATGCAAAACCCTGAGAAGCGTACTTCAAACGAGGCCACTGCAACTCCAGACAAAGGAAGAGTGACCAACAATTCTATCAGCAATAGCGCAGAAAACTCAGATCATGGTCAACAGAAATTTATTAATGAGAAAGAGGATGAAAGTCAAAAACGCAATAGTGAAACCAATAGTAAAACCAATAGTGAAACCCCTAAAGGTGGAATTGAACCAAAAATCAAAGTTTTGTACCCAGTCGATAAACTAGAGAAGACTTTTCGAGCAAAATTCACTAGCAAGCTATCACTAGATGTTGTCCTTGATGACCAGCTGTGGCTAGAGGAAATAAAACCTGACGACGATCGTAATCCGAAGTATCATGTTAAGGTTAAGGTTAAGGTAACATCAGATAAGAACGTACTACAACTGTCTGTTAGTGGTGTTAAGGACGGGAATGAGTGTAATGTTGTTAAATGTGCCGAATTAACTTTTACGGGTAGTATTAATGGAGAATGGTACATATTGTATAATAAATTACAACCTATGAAATTTAATGCTATATTGTTTGAAAACCGTGAATCGAGTTTTAAATTCAATTTAGTTGAAATAATTCTTTGGTATCGTTTGAAAACTGAGCAGAATAAAAAAACAGTATGATGAGTACGTTCTGAATAAGTTATAATTAACGACTTATTTTACCAATTAAACATTTTAAAGGGGTAATAAAAGCTATGACAAGTAAGGAACATTCTGTTTTTGCAAGCTATGAATTGGCATTGATGCAGTTGCTGGAATTAGGGTACTATGATCCTGAAGATGAATACGCGACTAGAAATGAAGATTTTTTAAATAATGTTTTCACGACTAAAGACACTACAAAGAGTAGCACGTTTACTTTTAAATCTAAACTTTTGGGGCAGTACTTTACCTTGAATGCCGATTTTAAAAAAGACAATTATTTTCGGATTACAGCTTATTGGATTTTAGACGGTAAATATAAGAGTATGAGCGATCGACTTGTGCTTTTAGAGTGTATCAATAATCTTGCAAATAAATATGCTAGCCCAAAGCTCTATCTGGACAAAGATACAGACCTATGGTTTGACTTGCAAGTTTTTTTACCAATTGAAAAACAAAGTTTTAAAAACACTATTGAATTTTTTGACCAGAGCGTAGCGTCTTTACGCCGTGAACTTATAAGCACTTTTAACGATTTTAAAAAGGATAAACAATGAGTAATGCTTTAGCTAAATTAATGCCAAAAAAATCTTCTGGGGATTCTGTCGAAAAACAGCATATTATAGCGCTTCGGGAGTTGTTTGTAGATTGGATACGTGAATGTAAGGAGCTATCGCTTGATCCATCGAGAGAAGAGCAAAATAAAGAAATAGTCGACAAATTGAAGACTCCTGAGCTGGACAAATTAGAGGAAGTTTTGGTCGTATATGATAGTATCAGCGATACGCGCATGTTATGTTTCTTAGATTCAGATTTACCATTCGTTAAATTCGTCGTTAACTATTCCAACCCATATGGTAATAACAAAGATGATCTTACTAAAAGTAACTCAATTACAGTTGCTAATAAATTTAATTGTACGATCAATTTTTTATTCAGTTGTGCTTCAGATGAAGATGGTGATTTGCGTTTTTCATATCGCGCAATGTTGCCGCTAAAAGATCAAGAAGTTTTTAAGAGCATGAGTAAACGAATTGCGATGGAATTAAATCGCATACCACAGTTAATTGCCGAATATATGTAACTTATATCAAGGAGCCTTTTAGCCTATGTCACACCACCATAACGATCACGGTTCTAAAAACAGGCTGGTAATTACCTTAATCATAATTGGGTTTGTGCTGGGTTGTTGGGGGTATTTTATCGAGTGCGACCCACATCAGCCTTGGTATAGCTCACTTGCAAATAGCGTCTATGAAACTTTTGGTTTATTTGAGCTAGAAATTCCGTATGGATTTATTGAGAAAACACACCACCACCTTCCTTGGCAACTAGAAATTGCTCGCTGGATGATTGCATTTGGTGTGTTAGGGTTTGTGTTTGGGTTATTAAATGTATTCCATTGGTTCAATCTGCTGTGCAACCGCTATCGGAATATTTTAGTGGTGGCTATTTTGAGAGCTCTATTTCAAAAGATGAATCAGGTTCTGGGCAACATCTGGCATAAGGTCTGCACAGGTGAGCGCTTTGTTTTTAAGCAGCTCGTGAGGCTTGTGAACTTTACTGCAATTATTCAATCAAGCAAATCAAAAAATTTCAATGGTGAGCTATACATTATCTGTGGAGCTGGTGAACGGGGTTTTCACATTTTGTCAAGCATCCGTGAGACTACAAAAAATCAAACAGTAGTAGTAATTGAGAAAGATGCGACTAAACAAGGTTTGGAACGTTTTGTTAAAAAAGGTGCCCTATTAATCTTCGGCAATGCTCTTGATAGTAAAATTTTGCAAAAAGCTGGAGTATTAACTGGATGTACAATATTTATTGTAACGAATGATGATTTAGTTAATCTGTCTATTGCAGGAGAATTGCAAAAATTAGTTAAAGGCAAGCCCGTTACGCCTGAAATCAAATGCTATGTCAATCATCAGCAAAATGGATTTTATGATCGTCTCAATCAGTTAAGTTCTGATCGCACTAACCTGAAATTTAAAGTTAAAGCCTTCAACACTTATGACAATGCCGTCAATAAATTGATGGAATCTCACAGTTTCACAAAAGACCTCGAGGCTGTTATGAGGACGCAACTTACCTCAGGGCCACATAAGAGTCTGCGGGTGTTGGTGGTGGGTGCAGATTTACTGGGACAAACAATATTAGTGAAGTTGATTCAGGTTTTGCATCTTGCGAAGTCCTCTCCTGTAACTTTTACTCTCGCGGATCACGATATCGAGCGTAAAATTCAGCAACTATACAATGCCTTTCCCATTCTTTCAGAAACCTATTGTCAAAAGTATTCCGAACACTATGCTTTTCGTAGCGAAGGACAAAATGAAAATGAACTGCTTAATTACTGGAAGATTGCTCCTCTAAAAATTGATACTTTATTATCTGAAGTGGAGTTTAATTACGATTTGGTAATTGTGGCAATAGACGATGAAAATCAAATGTTGCTGGCTAATCAATTATATAGTGCATTCGTCGCACAGTTGAAATCGGATATATTCGTCTTCTCGAGTGAAAAAATTGAACTCTATGAAGATATAGACACAAAAGTTCAAGACCATAACAGTTTTACTCATGAGCGTAGTATTCGCCAGTTTGGATTTCTCCGTGATTCATGTAGATTAGAGATGATCTTAAATAGTGACAACGAGGAGTATGCGAAAAGTAACAATAAGATTCATGATGCTAAGAAGCCATGGGATGAATTAAGCATGTTTGAACAAGACTCCAATCGTTATCAGGGATTATTCCTTAAGTTGATTGTCGGAGCCGAAATTAAACCTTTACTGGATGAAATGTTTAAAATAGGATTGCTTAATCAAGAACATAGTCAGGCTGGTAAAAGTATATTGGATGACATTTGTAAGGAACATTGTAGACCTTCTCAAGCTAAAGGTGCTGAAAAACAAATTGAAGAGGATTTTAAAAAGTTTAAAGAACATGAAGGATTCCCTGAACTGCTCGGTAGACTAGGCAAAGAAAATCTCATCAACTTGATAAAATCTAGCCATCGTCGCTGGAATACCTTTCAGCTACTTCACGGATTCAAGACTCAACAATTAGATGATGTAAATAAAACAAGCTATGATAAGCGCAAAGATGAATTATTAAAAACGCACTCCTGTATTACCAGCTGGGAGAGGAAAGTTCAGGTATCTGATTACTATGTTAACAACTTCAAATCAGGAGATACCAAGATGATACTTAATGCGCTATACAATGAATTAACGCTATACATTGAATTGAAAAAAAAAGAGGAATATTGACCATGTCAGCTAAGTTAAATTTACCACAGTTTCTCCGCATCCGTGCGGAACAACTTGCAATTAATCTGGAGCAGCTTCTAAATAATGAAGACCTTGAAAACAATGTAAATTGGTCTGCCAATCAATGGTCAAATGCTAAAAGTGAGGTACAATGTGCAGCAGACGCTATCATAGTTCGCAAAACACGAGCTAATGATTATGAAATTCTTATGATAAAACGGAGCTTTGCGCCCTTTAAAAATGGTCTAGCACTACCAGGTGGCTTGCGTGATTTTGGTGAATCACTGCAGCAAACCGCACAACGTGAAATGGAAGAAGAGACAGGTATTTCGGCTTTGGAATGTCTCAACCAGCGCATGTTAGGTGAAATAGAGTCCCGTGACTGGGATCCGCGTTTTGCCAAGGGGGTGAATTTGGTGGGGGTGAGGTTTGACGTTCCTGAAAATATCCATTTTAAAGCTGGAGACGATGCTGAGAGTGTACACTGGGTTAGTGTAGCAGAATTGGCTCATGGAGTACATCAGCTTGCGTTTGTGCATTCCTACTGGTTAATGTTAGCATTTAAGGATGAACCCTCGCTTGTTGAAAGATTTGCCGTGCTTACCCAAGTTTTAAGATGGCGTAATCAATTCATTATACACTTGGTTAATCAGAAACGCCAAGAGATTTTTGCTGAGCAAGCTGTACTTTTTGATAATTTGGGAGATCCTAATACGCCTTATCAATTAAAGTAATAAATTAAAATAAACCCGCGGATTATAATTATTCATTCTTGTAGCAGAGCAATGAGGTATTACGGTAAATCCAATATTACTTCCACAAAATGTTTGTTGTGCCTGATGTTAAAGTGCACTACTAAACCCAAATTAAAAACACGTTCACCGAAATAAAACTGCATAATGTTAGAAGCCATAATAAGATGGTTTGCACCATACCACTAAAATTGAACAAACTGATGTAATGATGGAAATTCTGCCTTGCAAATTGCTAAACAATATGAATGTGAAAAAATTGTTGCTATGACGAAAAAGCATATTTCAAAGTAATTATTTTAATGATTTAACTATGGAGAGATAGATGTTTGGTCTTTTTAAGAATGATGATGAATTAAGTGATGCCTGTATAACAAATAATATAGCAATAGTCGCGAAGTTGTTAAAAGATGGTGCAGAGATAAATGATCCTAATCGAGATGGACGAACTCCGTTAATGGAAGCATGCCAACGAAATCATTTTGAATGTGTCCAGTTTTTTTGGTACGGTGCAGTAATACAGAAACACCTTAAAGCGAGCATAATTAACTATCTATTTTATGGAGAAAGCTATGAGTTCAGGATCTAAATCCTTCAGATTATTTTTGTCATCCACCTTTAGTGATTTGAGATCCGAACGAGATAAGCTCCAAGAAGAAGTGTACCCACGGTTACGTAATTATTGTGTAGAGCGTGGGTTTTCGTTTCAGGTTGTTGATTTACGTTGGGGAGTATCTGAAGAAGCAGGTTATGATCAACAAACGTTAAAGATTTGCCTAGATCAAGTTAAATACTGCCAGAATTATTTAAACCCACATTTTGCGATTATTTTATCAGAGCGTTATGGCTGGGTTCCGATTCCTACAAAGATAGGGTGTGATGAATATCAACTACTAGAGAGTTCATTTAGCAAATTAGAAAAGAGTATATTTGATAAATGGTACAAGCTGGATACCAATAAGGTGTCAGCATGTTATATATTACAGGCTCGTAACAAGCCAGATAGTGCAGAAGATAAAGCCAAAGAAGCCGTTGAATGGTCAGAAGCCGAAACTACGATGTTAAATGCGTTTCAACGGATTACGGCTATACCGAGCATAGCGAGTGAGCTAGGTGATGAAGTTAAGAAATACTTTCAATCGGCAACGGAACAAGAAGTTATCTATGGCTTACTCGGTAATAGTGAGATAAGAAAAGAACATATCCATTTTTTTAGACGTAAATTAACAGGTCAAACAATGAGCAATGTCGATATTGCTAATTTCATTGATACAAAAGATCTCTCGATAAAAGAAGCAGATACCAATAAAGCTAAATCTCACGAATCTCTATTAGTAAAAATTGGCGAAGAATTACCACCCGCTAACTGCCATAGCTATGACCTTGAACTAACAGGTGACCCATCATCCATCCAAGAGCAAATTAACAACGAACACAATGCTTATTTGGAACGGTTCTGTAATGATTTTGAAAGTTCAATTAAAGCCGCGATAGATAGTGAAGTAGAACGCTATACAAAAATCGTTGAACAAGAAGATACGGAAGAAAAGCTGCATACTAAGTTTTATCAGAGTAAGAAGCAATTATTTTGCGGTAGAGAGTCAACACTTGATGCGATTGCTAAATACTTACAACCAAGTACAGCTGATAAGACTTATCCACTGATTATCACAGGAGAATCTGGAAGTGGTAAAACTGCGTTTTTAGCCCAAGTTATTCAACAAGCCGAAGATGACGATTTTGAGACTAAAGTATTTTACCGTTTTGTAGGTATCTCAGAGAATAGCTCAACAGGCTCAAGAATAGTGAAAAGCCTCTATGATGAAGTGATCCGCTTTGCACGATCTATTCATTATAGTATAGACTATAAACTAGATGCGGGTCAGAGTGTTGAGCAACTCGCAAAAAGCTATGATGGTATGTGTATCTTATTTAAGCAGGCGATCATCCAATTATCTGAATCAACCAAGATTGTCGTTATAATCGATGCTCTAGATCAACTGGTACTACAAGATAAATTGCAGTTTATACCAACTTTCTTAACTGATAACTTACGCTTTATTGTTTCTACATTGCCAAACTCAGCCTATATTGAACGATTTAAACTACGGATACCACAAGCTCAACATAGTGTCCAGTTTATTCGCTTAGGACAGTTGGGTCGTGATGAGGTGGTTGAAGTGGTCGATGCGTTTAATTATAAACATCAGCGAAATCTTAATGACTCACAACAGGCATATTTAAGCCAATCAAGCTTGTACCCAATCCAATTAAAGATACTCCTTGAAGAATCAACTACATGGCACTCTTATACTCCAGAGACCGAACTACTGCCACTGAGTAGGCAAAAGCGCACGGATAACCTAATTCTGCACTACTTTGCTTCATTGGTTAGTAAATCTCACCATGAGATTAATTTGGTTTGCTTGTGTGCTCAACTCTTGGCAAATAGCCGAGATGGTCTGAGCGAACAAGACTTGCTCGAAATCTTGCGATCTCACCTAATGGGCTTAGCTAGCTTCAAAGCCGTAGTAATCAATGAATTTTACCCAGCCCCTCAAAACATCCCTGACGCTGTGTGGCTACGTCTGCGAGCTGATTTGGAAGCTTACTTAACGGAGAAAGAAGCCAATCAACAGCTTAAACTATCCTTCTTCCACCGTAAATTTAATGAAGTGGCAACTAGCTTAAACTTGGAGAACGCACACACATGGAATGGAAGTCAGCACCTAATTGACTACTATCACGACCAACTACAAAAATCTAAGCAAACTAATGAGATAAAATTAGCTGATCAAATCAAGTTAAATGCGTATAAAGAACTAAACTACCAATATGTTAAATCTGGACAACTCGAACAAGCCATCAAACTTTTATTTGAGGTAGAGTTTCTATACTTATTGACAACTAGCGATGACTTCCAACAAGTCATGGATGAATACCGCTTAGCCTATGATGAGTATAAACAATCTCCAGCTAAATATAAAGATACGGCAAGGGTTAATGAGTTTATACAAATTTATCTATGGTTAGCTAGTATTAAATCAACGGTTGAGGAACGAGCGCCAGAAGTTACATTGTGGCATATTATCTACCAATTGGGGCTTGATTATAGTCAGGAGTTTGTTCTACGAGAACAACTGTTAGCATTAGAGGGTAATCATGCACTACCACTACCACAATGGTACTGTAGCAACCAACGACCACCTAGGACTAGACAACAAAGCGGCGAGATTAAAGTTTTAGATAAACTAGATAATATTGCAGGACTATTTAGATACGAGATAACTGACCAGATAGCTAAATTTCCTCGCCAATCGCTCTTTGTCGTGACTAAAGATGGCTCCTTATACCAAGAAGATAACGGCTCAGTTGGCTTTAAACTGCTACTTAATGATTTGGCTAATGACATAGTTGGAGTAATGCAGCATGATAATAGCTTGCTAATCTGGAGTGCAAACGAAATACATAAATATGAGCTATCTGATACCAAAGGAAATCTAGCCCTGAGCGATAAAGTCACTACCTGCTATGCTGGTGTTACCCAAATCAGCCAAACCACGAACAAATATATCATTTATACTAAGAATAGTGCAGAACAAGTTGACAGCTCCAGTTTAAGCGCAGACTTTGACTCCACTACACTCCAAGGTTATAACATCTACCCGCTTTATAATCGAGGTCTAGTTTTACAAGACGGAATAGTTCGCCATGTAGCAACAGGTAAAGAACAGTGGCGACTAGATGGGATTAAGGGTTGGTATCAATCACCAATGGCAGTTGAACTCATCTTGGGCTGGGATAGCCGCCGTATTTATGCGATAGGTATTAACGATAAATGTAAAAAAGAACTAATCTATGGCAAACATCAGGCACCAATCGTCGCAATCTACGGACTAAGAAATGAACGCTTTATATCATGGTCAGAAGATTGTGAACTACACTATTGGGATACCGAGGGTAACTGCCTTGGTATCATCTCTTCACCACGAATCAAAGAAATCCGTGGAATACTAGAACTACCGAATCATAATATCTTTATTTGGAATGTACACGGCGAGGCAGTACAGTTTGATCTGATAGCTAATAGCATTCTGACAAGTACAACAGATACAAAAACTCAACTAAACGTTGATTTCTGGCTGGGTAGCCGCCAATTAAACCAAGCCCAAGAACAACTTTGGCTAATTAGCGATAATAAATTGATGTGCTGCGCTGGCTATGATGACCCAGCACCTCAGCAAAGCCAAATCTTTGCAGATGCAACAGAACAAATCAACGGCTGTGACATAGCGGAGAACCTTAACGGTATTATCTGGTCAGAGCGCTCAATCCAGTGGCGCAGCTACCGACCTGCAATCAAACAACTAGAAGAGCTATTTACCCATACAGCTACAACGATTAGCGGAGCGTATCGGATAAATGAACAACTAGCACTTATCTGGGATAATGCAGAGAATACAACTACAAACCTCAAACAAGTTGATGCAGCTGGTATCCACGAGTGGATTAGCTTAGAGAAGATGACAGTTGCTGGGATTAAAACACTGGATGATAATCAACTCATGGTCTGGAGCAGATTTGATGGTGAACACACCAAGCTCTACTTACTTGACTTGACAAATAAGCAGGTAATTACCACTAGCACTATAGACCGTGAAGTATTGACACTTAACTATGTTGATACCAATAGAATTGAAGTTATTACCCACGCAAGTATCTACTACTATACGCTAAGCAATCAACAAGAGCTACTCCGTGAAACTATATCTTATGCCAACACTCTACAAACATGGAGTAGCCAACGTAAACTTGATCTTGATTGGAGCACAATAATTAATGCACAACAAGATGAGCTAATAGTGCTCGACAAACGTAGCGGACATCTAGCTAAAGTCTATAGCCGCACATTGTACGCAACTAGCTATAAACTAAAAACTATCTGGAATGCAAACGCTAATGTCAAATACTTAGCTCAGAAATCAGCAACCGAACACCTAGTGCTGATCAATCGGCACCTTGCAATTATCCAGGAACATCAAGCAAATGAACTAAGACTAAATCCAATTAGTGAGATGATCTATCATAGTCAAAACCCGAGTGAATTAACAAACGATCCAGAGTTCATTAGCTTACTGAAGAATAATCAACACCTACGTAATCAAGCAGATGACTTCAACAACCCACCATTGTTTTATGCGACAAATAGTGGGAGCTTAGAATTACTACACTACATCTTGAGTAAAGGCGTGGAGGTTAACTATACAACCCAAAGAGGTTGGACGGCTTTGAGATATGAAGTGCTCTTAGGTAATCTTGAGCTAGTGCAAGAATTGATTAAATTAGGTGCGAATACCAAGGTAGTAGTTCATGGAACGACGTTATTAATGCTTGCAGCGCAAAAGGGTTATTTAGAGATTGTGCAAGAGCTAATAGCTAGTGGTGCTGATGTAAACCAAGTTAATAACTATGGCACTACAGCATTAATATTTGCATCACAGAATGGATATTTAGAAATAGTACGAGAATTATTAGCTAATGAAGCTGATGTAACCCAAGTCAGTAATTATGGCACCACAGCACTAATGCGTGCTGCACAGAATGGGCATCGAGAGATAGCACAAGAGCTTATAGCTAATGGAGCAAATGTTGATATAACGGACAATGATGGATGGTCAACCTTAATATACGCTGCACAAAATGGACATGTGGATATTGTGCACGAACTATTGGCAGCTGGAGCTGAGGTAAATCATGCTAACGATGATGGTATTACCGCATTAATGGCTGCTGCTGCACGAAATGGACATGTGGAGAGTGTACGCGAACTGCTTGCTAATGGTGCTGATGTAAATCAAGTTAATAACTATGGCATGACATCATTAATGTTTGCAGCAAAGAATGGACATCTGGAAATAGTAAAAGAGATTATAACTCATGGAGCAGATGTTCATGGATTAGACAATGATGGATGGTCAACATTAATATATGCTGCACGAAATGGACATGTGGATATTGTGCACGAACTATTGGCAGCTGGAGCTGAGGTAAATCATGCTAACGATGATGGTATTACCGCATTAATGGCTGCTGCACGAAATGGACATGTGGAGAGTGTACGCGAACTATTGGCGGCTGGCGCTGAGGTAAATCAAGCTGTAAGTGGCTGTACAGCGTTGATGATTGCTGCAGAGAAAGGACATTTAGAGATAGTACGTGAGCTATTAGCAAGTGGAGCAGAGATAAATCTAGTTACTAATAATGGTCAGAATTCTTTGATATCTGCGGCAGGAAACGGACATTTAGATACCGTTCGAGAGCTTCTCTTTCATGGGGCAGATGTAAATATTGTTTGTGATAATGGTGCTACTGCTTTGATGGTGGCTGCACATAGTGGACATTTAGATATAGTACAAGAGTTATTGGTACATAAAACGGTGGTAAATCAAGCGACGAATGATAATGGCTGGACCGCTTTGATATTGGCTGCACAAAATGGATATTTAGCTGTAGTGCAAAAACTACTAGACAATGTGGCGGAAGTAAATCAGGTTAACAATGATGGAGTTACAGCATTGATGCTTGCAGCACAAACAGGATATCTAGATGTGGTACAAGTGCTAATTGCTCATGAAGCTGATGTAAACTTAGTTAACAATGATGGTGGAACGGCGTTGATATTTGCAGCAATAAGAGGTAATTTACGTACAGTACGAGAACTTATAGAGCACGGGGTAGATGTAAATCTAGTTGGTAATATTGGTCTTACATCTTTAATATGTGCTGCAAAAAATGGACATACCAAGGTAGTACATGAGTTGTTAGCGCATGAAGCAGAGGTAAATCAGGTTAACGATGATGGTTGGACAGCATTGATGATTGCAGCACGAAATGGACATGTGGATAGTGTGTGCGAACTATTGGCAGCTGGAGCAGAGGTAAATCATGCTAACGATAATGGTTGGACTGCATTGATGATTGCAGCACAAAACGGACATGTGGATAGTGTGTGCGAACTATTGGCAGCTGGAGCAGAGGTAAATCATGCTAACGATAATGGTTGGACTGCATTGATGATTGCAGCACAAAACGGACATGTGGATAGTGTGTGCGAACTATTGGCTGGTGGAGCAGAGGTAAATCATGCTCACGATGATGGTTGGACTGCATTAATGTCTGCTGCACGAAATGGACATGTGGATAGTGTACGCGAACTATTGGCAGCTGGAGCAGAGGTAAATCATGCTAACGATAATGGTTGGACTGCATTAATGTTTGCAGCACATCTAAATTTGGGGCTAGAGTTGTTAGTCAATGGAGCAGAGGTAAATCAAGCTAAAAATAATCATCGAAGTGTATTAGTACGAGAGTTGTTAGTCAATGGAGCAGAGGTAAATCAAGCTAATAATGATGGTATGACAGCATTAATGCTTGCAGCACAAACTGGTCATCTAAGTGTAGTGGAGGATCTTATAGCTGGTGGAGCGAATGTAGATCAAGCGAGTAATAATGGTATGACAACGTTAATGTTTGCAGCGCTGAATGGACATTTATCTATAGTGAAAGAACTTATAATGCATGGAGTAAATGTAAATAAAGATAATAATGGATGGACAGCATGGATGTTTGCAGCAGGAAATGTAAATTCAGATAATAATGACTTGACCTTATGGACGTTTGAAGTGGCAGAAACAGGTCATCTAGCTATAGTGGAGGAACTGATAGCACACCGAGCTGATGCAATTCAAGCTGATAATGTTGGTTGGACAGCGTTGATGAGTGCAGCACAAACTGGTCATCTAAGTGTAGTGGAGGAACTGATAGCCAATGGAGTGTATGTAAATCAAGTGACTAATGATGGAATAACGGCGTTAATGCTTGCAGCACAAACTGGACATTTAGCGGTAGTGGAGGAACTAATAGCGCATGGAGCAGATGTAAATCAAGCGACTAACGATGGTAGTACAGCGTTGATGGATGCAGCACAAACTGGCAATCTAGTAGTAGCGAAGGAACTGATAGCACATGGAGCGGACGTTAATCAATCAACACATAATGGTTTTACAGCATGGATGTTTGCAGAACTAAATTCACATCTAGATGTTTTGCACGAACTAATCTCCCATGGTGAGGATGTAGATATAGAAGATAACGATGATAGTGTTACAGGATTAATATCTGCGGCAGAAAATGGCTATCTAAGTGTAGTACAGGAGCTGATAGCGCATGGAGCAGATGTAAATCAAGCTGATAATTATGGTACAGCATTAATGCTTGCGGCAGAAAATGGCTATCTAAGTGTAGTACAGGAGCTGATAGCATATGGAGCGGATGTGAATCTAATGGATAATAATATGGATTGGACAGCATTAATGCTTGCAGTACAAAATGGTCATTTAGGAGTGGTAGAGAAACTGATAGCGCATGGAGCAGATGTAAATCAAGTTGCAAATTACGGCAATACGGCTCTTGATATAGCTCAACGAATTGGTAATCAGCAAATGATTGGTTTATTAAATTGCTATAGTAAACCTGTAAATTTAGTAGACAATAATGGTTGTACCGTGTTGATGGTTGCTGCAGAAAATGACCGCCTAGATGTGGTGGAAAAGCTGATAGCGCACGGAGCAGATGTAAATCAAGCTAATAATAATGGAATGACTGCGTTGATGATTGCAGCAAAAAATAACCATCTTGATATAGTGCAGGAGCTGATAGCATATGGAGCAGATATAAATCATGTCGACAATAATGGTAATACAGCTTTTGTTCTAGCGCAAATTGTTGGTAATCAGCAAATAATTAATTTATTAGTTTAAGGTAGTTGTAATGGCTAATAATAACTGGGTAACGTTTGAACTTACTGAGTGTGATGATGGATTTAGTTTTCTATCAAATATTGATGATGAGCTTGTTACTGAGGAAGATACAAGTATCGTTAATAGCGATACGGAGCTGATGGTTGCGGCTGAGAGTGGAGATATACATAGAGTTCAGGAACTTCTGTCTAGTGGGGTGGTGCTGGATGTAGTCAATGATAATAGTTGGACGGCTTTGATGTTTGCTGCGCATAGTGGTCATGCTGAGATAGCAAAAGCACTTGTTGTGGCAGGAGCTAATCTTGAAATAGCAACTCGAGATGGTTTTACTGCACTTATGTATGCTTCAGGCGAGGGTCATTTAGATGTAGTTCGTGAACTTATTGTCTTAGGTGCTAACGTTATGGCTGTTTGTAGTGATGGCGTTACCGCATTACATCTTGCTTCATTATTTGGACGTCTCGATGTGGTTTGCGAATTATTAAATAACGGTGCAGATATAAATTTAAGAGAAAAGATTGATGGTATCGCTGCGCTATTTTTTGCAACCAAAAAAAATCACCTAGAGGTTGTTGTGGAGTTGTTGACAAAAGGTGCAGATGTTAATGTGAAAACCAATAATTGTGCTACACCACTAATGCATGCTTCAAGCTTGGGTAATATCAAAATAATGAAAGAATTGCTTCTTTATGGCGCAGATGTCCATTTAGTTAATCATGATGGAGTTACTGCATTAATTATTGCTGTTGAGAAAGGTCATATTGAGGCACTACAATTACTTATGACAGCAGGAGCGAGTATAAACACTATTTCCGATGACGGTACTACTGCATTGATGTATGCGGCTATATTTAACCATATTGATATTGTTCATGAATTACTCGAGCTTGGCATTGATGTGAACTTAGTTAATCATGATGGAGTTACTGCACTGATATATGCAGCACAGGAAGGTCATATTGAAATCGTGCGAAAGCTACTATCTCGTGGTGCAAATGCAAATATAGCTAGAAATGACGGTGCTACCGCTTTACGCTTAGCTATGCGTTTTAATCATTTGGAGACAGTACAAGAACTATTAGCGCATGGCGCTGATGCAAATATTATAAAAAATAAAAGAAAGGCGTATAATGAGTCATAGTAATGCTGGATCAAAAATTGGTACTGCAAAAGAGCATCGTGCAAAATTTATTATGTTAGGATTATTTTTAGTTGGGTACTTATTTGGTGTATATGGGTATCACGAAGCGTTTGAGTCATATTATCATCATGTAAGTCTTTTGGATTGTTTTTATGATGCTTTTGGGTTAGTCGAATTAAAACTTGAGTTTGTTGAACATATCCCTGTGCCATGGCAACTAAATGTTGGTCGTTGGATGGTAGCTGTTTCTGTTTTATGGGCTGGTTTCACACTTGTCTCTAGTATTGCCAAAAATTATTTTAAGTTATTTTGGTTCGGTACTTTTTTACATCGACAACATACCATAGTGATTTTTGGTGCAAGTAAAATTGGTTATAAATTAGCTCTAAGTATTCTACAAAATAAGCAAAAAAAAGTCATTATTGTTGATAGCAATAAAGACAATCATTATTTAGAATTGTTATCAGAACATGGAGCCGCCTATTTGGTTGGAGATCCTAATGATGAAAACGTTATAATAAAATCTAAGGCGGTATGTGCTGCAGAAGTATTATGTGTAACTGATAATGATGTTGTAAATCTGTCAATCTACAACAAAATAAATAAACTAATAAAAGATGATTATGCCAGACAAAAATCTAGCTCTTTAAGGCATAAGGTGTTTGTGCATATCAAAGATGGCATTCTTTTTGATAAACTAGCAGACATTGGCAGGAAAAATAATCATCATGCAGACAAGCTATCAATTATCAAAAAAGAATTTAATACGTACCAATTAGCCGCAATGGAGTTATTTCAAAAGCATCCGTTAAATGCCAATGTTGATACCACAATTGAAAATAATAAATTACGTTTAGCTATTTTAGGGGCTTCAGGTATTGGTAGTGCTGTACTTTTTGAAGCATTACAATTAGGGCATTTTTGTAATGGCGAGAGGATGTCAGTTACATGGGTAGATGATAAATTCTCTTCATCAGAAGCACCGCATCAATTAAACATGATTGATCTAAATTCTAACGAGATAAAAGAATATTTTGATTTTAGTTATATACTCTTCGTAACTGAAAGTTGTAATTTCCCACCTAACTTGTTTTATAAT